>Ga0187855_10000061_pt1 | contig 93011 bp, 62 predicted proteins | sample June2016WEW_8_10_2_FD_132969 | JGI IMG/M metagenome (GOLD analysis project Ga0187855, IMG submission 132969) | Peatland microbial communities from SPRUCE experiment site at the Marcell Experimental Forest, Minnesota, USA - June2016WEW_8_10 | ecosystem: Environmental > Terrestrial > Soil >... | reverse complement strand
GGCGCCGGTTCGACTTCAACTTGCACCAAGGCCGGAAGGGAGGATTTGTCCTTGAACCACACCACGCCTTCCTGTACCATATCTAGCTCGACGATGTACCTGCCAGGCGATTGAGGCGCGGTCACGGCAACCACCATTTGGATCTGCGCATCGGGGGGAACGTCGCAGGGGAGGGGTTGACGGCCGTCGTCCCAAACAACCCGTTCGCCCTCCGGAGTGAACCAATGGTTGCCGAGCTGGACCATGTAGTTCCGCTGGTTGTCTCCCAAGCTGGGCCACACACACTGTCCCAGGTTCCGGACGGTTACCGGCAGAGCGACCTTCGCGCCGGCGGCGGCGCGGATGGCCTCGGGGTAGCCGCTGAGTTCCGCGCAAAAGCCACTGTCCGGCATGGGTCCATGGGCGCCCTGTACGCCGGATAAGGGCGCGCCCTTTGGCGCATCTTCTGAAGCTTCGACAGCATGATCGGGGATCTGGAAGACGACCAGCCCGCCCGGCCGCATCACGCGTACGAATTCTCTTATGTAAGTTGTGCTGTACCGCGGCTCCATGTGCTGCAGGACGATGTTGGAGTACACCAAATCGAACGAATCGCCGGAAACGTCCCGGAGATCGTCATAGGCGTTCAGGAGGTAGCTGCATCTGCCGCCATGCGTATTATACTGGCGCGCCAGTTCGATCATGGACGGCGCGATGTCCACCCCACAGCAGCGTTCGAACCACGCGCAGAGGGCCTGCGTAACGCGGCCCACGCCGCAGCCAAAATCCAAGGCGGTTTCGCGGCGGTGGGGCAAACCGAGGGACTGCGCGCTGTGCATCGTCGCGGCGACCTCGTCCCTGCCGGTGGCAAAGAATTCTTCGACATCCCACTTGCCGCCTTTGCGGTCCGGGGAGGTAAGGATGGCCCACAGCGGATCTATCTTGCCCAGCTCATGCCAGTTCTTTTGGAGTTCGTTCAGATCCATCCAGAGGCACCGGCAATCCGTGTTCAGGCCTTCCACCCTATAATGGCGTAATCCTGCGGCCCGTAAAAGCATTCGTTGAAACGGGCAGCCATATCGCCGCCGGTACGCGTATCCACGTGATGCTGTTCCGGCCACGGGTGCAATTCCAGAATTTCGACGCGCTCGAAACCCCGCGCCTCGGCCAGAAACCTCCCGAGCAACGGAGGAATGGGGTGGCGATGCGTCGGATCGAGATAGAAATACCGGGAGCTCACGAACATATTATTCGGGTTGGGAGTTTCAAATATGGCCACCCCACCAGGCTTGAGTGCGCGCAGTGCCGCGTCCAGCAGGTCGAGCAGATGAGGTAACGGCAGGTGCTCGATGACATGGAACACGGTCACCGCGCCCAACGACGCCTCCGGCAGGCTCCGCAGGTAGGCGACCGCTTCCGCTTCCATGACGGGCAGCCCGCGCTCCTGGCAGAGGGCCAGGAGGACGCGGTTCAAGTCGATTCCGGAGGCGTGCAGATGGTTTTCCCGCAGCAAATCAAGCCATTCCCCCCGGCCACACCCTACATCCAGAACAGGCATGGACTGGCCGCCGATACCGGCTTCGGTGAGCTTCGGCAGATAGACGCTCAAGCGCTCCTTGATTTCCTGGCGGCTGCCGCGGAACTCATCTTCCAAAGCGGCGTAGAGCGAGTCTATGTGATGCGAACGCTCCTCGCGCAGCCGGTCGCCGAACGCGGCGGCGGGATCCGGCGATGGGCTCTGTGCTTCCATAAGCAACGCCATGCGGTTTTCCTGCACGGTTTGCTGCGCCCCCAGGCGAGCGATCTCGCGTTCCATGCGCGCGAATGCCTGTACCCGGAGGGCCTCCAGCCGGCGCTCCAACACCTCTGTGCGCGACATCGCCGCGCCTACCGAGGCCAGCATGTCCTGCCGGTCGCGGCGCGCGTTATGCTCGAGTTGCTGAATGCCCTTCTCCAGTTGCGGGAAGCCGTTTTCCAGTTGCCGGAGACCGTTGGTCTGTTGCTGGAGGCCTTTTTCCAGTTGCCGGAGACCGTTGGTCTGTTGCTGGATCTCGTTTGCCAGTTCTTCCATTGCCCGCAGGGCGGAATACTGGAAATGCACGATCTGCGGCGTATACCAAAAAAGCAGCCGCTGAACCAGTTTGACCAGGCGCGAGCCGATCCGGCCGCGCAGTGTGGGCGGTTCGGGCGGCGTCTGGCCTACAAGGGCGTAACTGGCATTGAGAGCGGCCAGCGCCGACCGAAGGCCCGGCGAAGCCACCTCGGACAACTGGCCGGCGCCGGCCGGTTCCATCCGTCCGTCCCGCGGCTTATAGGACCGCTCGATTTCGCTACGGATTTGTTGCAGGATATCGTTGTTCACTTATACCTGCTGCAAGGTCTTGGGCACGACTCCAAGCGCGCGGCAATCCGAATCGACCATTTCACGGACCAAAGACTCGAAAGTGATACTTGGCGCCCACCCCAGCTTGGTACGCGCTTTCGTAGCATCGCCCAGCAATAAGTTCACCTCCGCGGGGCGGAAGAGAGTCGGATCGGTGGCCACGTATTCGCGGTAGTCAAGCCCGGCCTGGGAGAATGCCAGTTCTACAAACTCCCGCACGGAATGGCTCTCGCCCGTCGCCACCACAAAGTCGTCAGGTTCGGGCTGCTGCAGCATCAGCCACATGGCGGCCACGTATTCGCGCGCGTGTCCCCAATCGCGGCGCGCTTCGAGATTCCCCAACTGGATCTGCTTGCTGCGCCCGGCCAGAATGCGGGCCACACCGGCGGTAATTTTTCGGGTGACAAATTCGAAGCCGCGGCGCGGCGACTCGTGATTAAACAAAATGCCGTTGCTGGCATGCAACCCATAGGCCTCGCGATAGTTGCGCGTCAACTCGAAACCGCAAACCTTGCTGATGCCATAGCTCGAGCGCGGGTGGAAGCGCGTGCCCTCGGTCTGCGGAAGCTCTTCCGCCTTGCCGAACATCTCGCTCGAACCGGCGAAATAGAATCGGGACTTGGGAGCCAGATCCTTGACGGCGGAAAGGAGGAAGTGGGTGCCGTTAATGTTGGTATTGAGCGTCGAAAACTCGTCGTCGAAAGAATAACTGACAAAGCTCTGCGCCGCCAGGTGATAGCATTCGTCCGGCACTACTTTGGCTACCAGTTGATAAACACTGGCGAAGCTTTCGAGCGACGCGGCATGCAACACGATGCGATCCCGCACGGCACTCAACCGGACCAGCCGATGCTCGGGGTCCTCCAAGGCAACGCGCCGGACGGCGCCGTGCACCTCATAACCTTTCGCCAGCAGGAACTCCGCGAGATACGATCCATCTTGCCCGGTAATTCCGGTGATCAACGCCCGTCGGCCCATAAAGAATTCACCATTATAAGGGATCGTCTCACTCACCAATGTCCGCGCCGGCGCCCGAGCAATACAGCGCCCAACAGTACGGTAAGCGTACTCAAACTGATGGCGGCGCCGGCATAGAATCGGGCCGGGTGGAACTCGAAGCGCACGGAGTTATCTCCTGAAGGGAGAAGAATACCACGCGCGATGTAGTTCGTCCGGAAAATGTGCGCGGGCTTGCCGTTGACGGCAGCCTGCCAACCCGGATAATAAAAATCGGCCAGCACCAGAAAAGCCGGCTGCTTGCTTACGGTCCGGATTTCGACCGATGTATTTTTATTCTCGACAAACGAAGCCACGGCGTCCGGATCGGGTGCCGGGGCCCGGAAAGCGGGAGGCTCCTCGACCAGGGCCACGGCAGCCGGGTCATAGGGTCTGCCATCCCGCAACCGCGAAGTTTGGATGGCCCGGACGATTTCCGCGGGCGCCGCCTGCACGGTTTCCGGCACCAGCCACGCCCTGGGCCGGGCACGCAGATTCTCATAGATCTCTACGCCGTCGGCTGTATCGAATCGTTTCCAACGCAGGGGATCTCCAAACCGCAGGTCGTCCTCGGATAGCGGCAGTGACGATCCGGCGCGCGCGGGAAGCAGGCTGATCTTGTCGATTTTCAAGATGCCCACGCTTCCCTGTAGCCATCGGATTTCCATGCCGGTGATGGCGACCGGTTTGGGCAGATTCAGAATGGCCTCGTATTTTTGGCCCTGGCACACGCCTGGGCCGCGTGGCACGTTGTATCGCGAGTATACATCCGCGGCGCGGTGGCGCATCGTGGGCGCGACGTCCGCGCAACCGGCGGCCCATTCGGATGTCTCTAAACCTTCGCGAATTTCCAAAGGGATGGCGGCGCCTTGCGGAATCTGAAGGAGCACTTCGGCAATGGGTGTGCCCTGCTCGATCCCGGTCGAGCATCCGGTCAGGCTGACCAGCGCGATGCCGCGTATCTCTTGCGGTTGCCCGACCGGGATGGTCGCCGATGCCTGATCCGCCCCGCATTCGTTGCCAACAGACAGCGTGAGATCTTCGGAAGCAAAGCGGACCCCACGGAACTCCTTGCCAAGGGCGCTCCGAATCTCCGGCACCGCGATGAAACGGCCGCCCGCAACGTCCAGCGCGCGATCCTGGGGCTCCCACCACTCGCCTGAGAACCGGCTGTTGGCTTCCATTTTCAACAACTCTTTGTAACGCGATGGCAGCAGCGGCCCATATTTCCCAAGGGACGGCAGATTCCAGAGAATCGGCAGATCGCCCGGCGCTTCCGCGGCAGCTCCCAAATCGCCGCGCACGGGGACCCACCGCGCGCCAAAAGGGCGGGCGGCCGGGACAATCCGGCGCACGATTTCGGGTTCCTGAAACACTCCCCGGCGGGGAGATCCGAAGCGCCATTCCGCGTACCACGAGAAATCCGCAAGCTCGGCGATCGCCACCAGCAGAAAAGCGGCGCGCAGGATCCATGACTTCGGCTTCCAGATCAACAGCGCGAGGACCACACACATACCACATCCGAGGAGGAGTGGCACTCCGATCCAACGGTTCTCGAAGGGCGCCGCGGAGAAGTGGCGGGCCCCCGCGGCCATGGCCGCCTTCCGCAGCGGCACCGCATTGACCAGGGCAATCCGCACCGTGTACAGAATCAGCGCGACGCCCGCGCCAAGGGCTAGGAGCGCGTTTCGCACGGGACTTTTCCGTTCCAGGACGGACGATACACCATAGCCGGCAAGCACGGCGACCGCAATTGCGAAGATCAGCAGAAAGCGGGCCTGCGCCCGGAATTGTCCGAATGCCGGCAGCGCATAGAGAACCCGTCCCAGGGGAGTGGCTGCGCCCATGGCCGCAACGAGCGAGGCAAGCATGGCCGCCAGCCAGAAGAAGACGCGGGTTTCCCGGTAAGAAGTCACCGCGATGGCAGCCAGGACCAGACCCGCGAAGCCCGCATATCCCGCCAATTCCGTGATGCTCCCCGAACCAAAATACGGAATGCCCGAAAGAACCGTGGAGCCCGCGCTGCCGAATAGCGACGGAAACAAGAGCATGGCGAGCTGAGATGGCGGCAGCGCAAACTGAGAGAAATCGTCAAAGCTCAAGCGGGCGCGGGTGCTTATGCCGGCAGTCTCCGCGGCCGGCAAAACCTGGATCGCGCCGAGGGCGAGACCGGCGCCGACGGTGATGGCAGCGGCGATGTAGTATTTCCATTTCGCGGAAGCGAAAAACCCGCGCACGAATACATAGCCCAGGACCAACGTGAGGCCGTACAGGGCGATCTGTGGATGGCCCGCCAAGACGCATGCGCCGACGGATAATCCTCCGAGCGCCATCCAACGCCACTCCAGCGAATCCGCCAACCGTTCCAGGCAAAACAGCGCCGCCGGAATCCACACCGCCGTGTGAATCATGGTGACATGCCCTAAGTGGGCGTTCATAAATCCGCACAATCCGAGGATCAGCCCGCTTACCAGCCCGGCCAAGTCATTTCCGGTCACCCGGCGAACGAACAGGTACATGAACCAACTGGCCAGAAAGTATGCCAGCAGTACAAACGCGTTCCACGACCCGGGGATGTAGCGCAACAGCAGCGCGAGAGGATACCAACTCATGAGTTGCGGATCGGCCATGGCCGGATAGCCGGTCATCAACAACGGATCCCACAACTGGACGGGGGCATGGTAGTGCGGGTAGTAGTAAAGAACGCCATCGGCGGGCGGCGCCAGGACCTTTCCGGAGAACAGCACCGGGGAGAAAAAACACATGTAGAAAACGGCAAAAAACAACGCCGTCAGCGGCGCCTGCGTACGACTGCCCGTAGCCATGGATCGGGTTTTGATCGCGTTGGCTACGGTCGTGTGGTCTCCTTTAGGGTGTTAACCGCCCGAGAGCGGGCGAATTAGCGCCCGCCCGCGTAAAAGCCGCTGCCGATTAGTGCGGCCCGGCGATGTACCAAGGATTCGGCCCGCTCAAAACGGCGGTCGTGAGCAGCGTAGTGCCTCCTGCCCCGTTGTAGTAAAAAATCTGGGCGGAGCCAGTGGCGGGATCTTCGAACACGACGTCCGGGTGGCCATCCTGGTTAAAGTCGGCGATAGCCACAACGTGCCACGAATTGGCCGTCAGGTTTACCGCGGTCTGGAACTGGGTACCCTGTTGACCGGCTGTCGTGCCGCCCATATACCAGATCTGCACCGTGCCGGAAACCGGATCCTGCCATAGCACATCGGGAACGCCGTCGCCGTTGAAGTCGCCGGTGCCCACGATATGCCATGGATTTGTCTGATCCAGATTGGCGTCTCCCATGATGTTAAGCCCTTGGGGGCCACCCATGTACCAGACTTGGGAAAAACCGGATGTGGGGTCTTCCCAGAGCAGATCCGGATGACCGTCCTGATTGAAATCCGCTATGGACACCACCTTCCATGGGTTCTTGTTGACGATATTTGCCGCCCCCATCAGCACGTTGCCTCCGGGGCCGCCGAGGAACCACACTTGAACCGCGCCGCTCACCGGATCCTGCCAGACCACGTCCGGGGTGCCATTGCCATCGAAGTCGGCAACTCCCACAATGTGCCATGGATTCGTTTGCGTGAGGTCGGCCGCTCCGGTAACCGTGGCTCCTAACGCACCTCCGAGGTACCAGACCTGGGCAAACCCGGATGTCGGATCCTCCCAGATTACGTCCGGACCCGGTCCGCCATTGAAGTCGTACGGGATTGCGGGACCGCTCTTGATCGTAATGTTTAAGACTGCTGTGGCTATGTTCGGAGGAGTGCTGCTGTCCGTCGCCTCGAAACTGAGCGTGTGGGAGCCAGCCGTGAGACTGCTGGTGGCAAACTGATAAGTGAAACCGACGTTCGGGCAGCCAGGCGCGCCAGGATAGATGCTGCACGCAGCCGGATTGGCGGCACCATACGTGGCGTTTGTCACCAGGCTGCCGTCCAGAAAAACCTGCACGCTGGCGATCGCGCTGCCGGAGGAGAAAGCATCCAGCGCGTAACCGGATACTGTCACCGAGCCATCCAGAATCGTGCCTGCGACGGGCGTTTGCACAACCACGGTGGGTACCGTAAAGCCCGCGCCCGAACCGGCAGCCCCGACAACGAACGCATTGGAGATCCCGGCGTTGGTTTTTTGAATCGCCCCGGGCGATGTGGGGAAGTTCGTTGCAAGCGTAGCGCCGGAAACGTATACGGCGCCACCCGGGGTTACCGCGATATTCTGGCCCAGGTTGTTGTCCGTACCTCCGATACAGGTGGAGGACAAGAACGATTGACCGGTGGGGCTGATCTCGGTGAGAAATGCGGTGGTGGCCGCAACCATACCGGCATAGGCTGTGCCCGATCCGGCAGGCGGCACGGCCAGAGACAGGACCTGGTTCTGCGTCAGTCCGCTGTACGTGAGCCCGCTCCAGTTGCCTGGCTGAGTGCCGCCATTCGTGGCAGTAGCCACGGCGGCGCCTGCGAAAGCCACATAGACGTTGTCGGCGGAGTCAACGGCCACCAGCAGCGGGGTGCTGGCAATACCTCCCACCACGGCTTTGGTCCAGCTTGCGCCGGCGTTCGTGGTGTAAAACAATCCATTCGGTGTCGCGGCGTAGAATGTCTCCGTCGAACCGTTAATGCCCACTGCCATGCTAGTCACCACTCCGCCCAAACCCGTCGGTAGTCCATTCGGGGCTGCAGTCCAATTCTTGCCGCCGTTCACGGTCTGATAAACGCCGCTCGGGGTACCCGCGTACGCGGTAGTTGCGGTTTGCGGGTCCACGACCAGGGCGTTAACGCCCGCCGGCCCTGGCGCGACAGCGGGAGTGTTCCAGGACGAACCCGCATTTGTGCTGTAAATCAGGCCGGCGCTCGATCCCACATAGACGGTCGACGGGCTGCTTTTGGCGACCGCGATCGCGGCTGCGGTCCCTACCGGCTGGCTCAGTTGTGTCCAACTCCCGCCCCCATTGGTGCTCTGATAAAGGTGCCCGCTGCCGGCTGCGTAAACGGTGGAAGGCGTATTCGGATCAACCGCAATCGAGTCTATGGTGCTGGAGGTAATCCCGCTACTGGCGGAACTCCAAGTGCTTCCGCCGCTCGCCAGTTTGTAGACTCCACCGCCCGCGGCGTTGACTGCGCTGGTGCCGGCGTAGAGATTGCCGCTCGGATCGAATGCCAAGGCGGTCACCTGATCGAAATTGCCTGCCAGGCTCGTGGGCGACCATGTAGATCCCGTGCCGCTGAGGGTGCCCCGCATTAACACCTCAGTCCCGCCATTCCGCGCCCCGGCAATCTGATTCGCCAAGGGGAAACCGATGCATTCGGTGGTGCCGGAGACGTAGGCGTTGCCTTGCTGATCCACGCCAATACCCGATCCGCGCTCCGGAAGGAAGTTCGTGCCCAATCCACCGATGTAGGTGCCGTAAACAAGACCGCCCGTCGGATTCAATTTGAGGGCAAACCCATCGGTCAATCCGCCGCCGTATCTTGATTGCGCGGCGGAGGAGATTTGCGGAAAGTTGGGATCGTTCGTCATCCCCGTGACGTAGGCATCGTTTTGCGTGTCCAGAGCGATTCCGAACCCTATGGTCTGCAGCGAGGGGCCAGAGTTGCCCAGGTAAACGGGGCCATAACCGACCACCGTGCCGCCGGTATCGACCTTTAGAACATATCCTTGGGCCGGCGAAGGGGCCAGCCGGGCGCCACTCGAACCGGTCACGTAAGCATTGCCGTTGGTGTCCACGGCGATGCCGTAGCCGATGCCAGCCGACAGGTATGTGGAATAAGAGAATGCCGTGCCGCCGGAGTTGAGCTCCGTCAGGAAGCCCGACGACGGCGTGCTGGAGAGCGGGTTGACCAGTGGGAATGGCGTGCCGCCGGATGCCGACGCGGTTCCTGTAATGTACGCGTTTCCGGAAGGATCCAACGCGATGCCGTTGCCCCCAAAATTACCGCTGCCACCCAGATATGTGGAGTAAACCAACGCGCTTCCGGCCGCGTTCACCTTGGCCACAAAAGCGTTGGTCGTAGGGTTGAGTACGGTCTGCGGCGCACCCGCCGTAGTCGGAAAGTCCGCGGAATTTGTGGAACCCGTCACGTAGGCATTACCCCCGGCGTCCACCGCGATGCCGCCGGCGATGTCGGTCAAGCTGCCGCCGAAAACTACGGAATAGAGGAGTCCGGAACCCGTGGAATTCATTTTGACCACGAAAACTTTCGCGCCACCGCCGCCCTGGTTGGCCGTCAGTATCGTCGGGTTACCGGTAAAAGTGCCGGCGCTGCCGCCGTTGAAGCCGGCGACGTAGACGTTGCCTTGCGGGTCCACTGCTACGGCGGGGTACGTCGCCGTGGAAGCGGCCGCCGAGAGGCCGAACAGGTCATCGCCGGGCGAACCCAGATAGGTGCCGAACGTAAGAACCGGATCGATGATCAAGGGTTTGCGGCTGTCATACCTGGCGACTTCAAATGTAACGCGGTTGTGCGACTGGATGACGTAGCGTCCTTCCACAACCTCGCGGCCGCCGGCGCCCGGTTGATAAACGATCGGCTTGTGCTGGCGGATCTCGCAGTTCGCCGCACTCAGCACCAGGCTGCCATCACGATCCAGGCGCAGGCTATCGACACCGTCAAACTGCAGTTGAACATTTTTGGGGTTGGCCCCAGGGGCAACCACGAAATCGTACTCCAACTGCCCCTGGTTTCCGTAGAAAGCCAGGTCGACGCCGGGGTAAAGCTGGCGATAATGCACGCGAGAAAAATTGGGGGCGCCCGTGACCCACTTGGCAGGGTTGTTTCCAACGAAGTAGCTGCTGATGGCGCTCTGCCGTTCGGCGCCAGCCATTGCGGGCGACGACTGCGCGCCCGGAAAGCTCATGCGGATGGTGGACGGATGCCCAGCTTTGCCTACACGCTGAAGGTTCAAAAACACCTCGGAAGGGGCCAACAGAATCGAGTAATCGCTTCCGTGGGACACGAACTTCACGCGGGCATCAGCCTGCCCACGATTTTCTTCGAAACTCAGAGGCAGTTTGCCGTAGTTGACGAGTGCCTGCGCCTTAACCTCTTCGGGTACCCGACCGGTGCCAGCCCGATTCGCGGAAATCGACAACGTAGTCAGGGAAAAGAGAAGCACCACAGACAGGCTCGTACTATTTCGTAAGTTCATAATTTTGCCCAAAGATTGAAGTATATCGCTTACCGGCGGTATTTGGGGGCGCGGGCGGCAAAAAAGTGTACTGGTTCTCATGACTTGGCGCACACTGCTACAATCTGTGGTTCTTTGCAGAGTCTCCGGCATACTTCGTCTTACTGCCCTGTTTGTGAGCAACCGGCGATCCCGCGCCGCTCGATCCCTCCCGGCTGCGTATTACGCGCGTGCCCGCAATGCAAACTGGAATTTCTGGACCCGCAACCGGACGATGCCACGCTGGCCGGCATTTACGGAGACGATTACTTCCTTGGGGAACGGAGCACCGAAGCCACGGCGCGCCGATCGAAGATGAAAGCCGCCACGGGGGCTTTGTACATCGATGAACTGGCGAGGATGGTCCGGCCGGAAAACGCGGAGTTGCTCGAGGTCGGCTGTGGTCACGGCGAAACCCTGCTGGAGGCGAGCCGCCGCGGATTTCGGGTCACCGGCATCGAGATATCTCCGAACGCCGCGGCGATCGCCAATGCTCGCCTGGGAGAGCCAGCCGTGTTGGTGGGCACGCTTGAGACACTTTCGCTGGGGAGGCGACAATTCCGCGCCGTTCTGGCGGCAGATGTGATTGAGCATGTTCGCGACCCGGCAGGCTGGCTTTCACGCATCCACGATCTGCTGATTCCGGGCGGCGTTCTGTTATTGATCACACCCTCACTGGACAGTTGGACGCGGCGAATGATGGGCAACCGCTGGATCGAATACAAACTGGAGCACTTGTATTATTTCAGCGCGGCGTCGATGCGGTTGCTGCTGGAACGCGGCGGCTTCGAAGAAGTGCGCGTCGCGGCCAGCCGTAAGGTGCTGACGATCGACTACATCGCGCGCCACTTCGAGCGCTTCAGCCACCCGGTCCTAAGCCCGCTCATAAGCGGATTGCGCGCAGTAATTCCGGGGAAAATCGCCCATGGGCACCTATGGGTGCCCGCCAGTGGATTGAAGGCGATCTCCCGAAAGCCGGAGGGTGGCCATCCCCAATGACCTGCCCGGTTTGTGACGAGCTCAGTTTCGCGCCCCCGATGGGCACCCGCGGACGGACTGTTAGCCGTTGTCAGGGCTGCGGGTGTGTGGCTCTAAACGTGTCGCCCACGGAGAATCCTGAAACGAAGTTCGATGCCCTTCCGGACGACGCGTCCCTGTATATGGCGGCGCTTCGTGCCCGAGGTTTTCGGGAAGGCTCGCTGTTGCATTGTTCAACGGCATCCGCAAGTCTGGCGCCCGCGGCGTATGACGCAGCGCTCATGCTGAACGGGTTGCAAAGATCGCGCACGCCCGGCAACCTGCTGAGCAGAGTGCACGCGGCGCTACTGCCCGGCGCTCCCTTGCTGATCAGTGTGCCACGCGTCAGTCGCGTGGGATATCGGGCCAATGACAGGTGGCACTTCGACGAAAACACGGTCCAATTGCTGTTGCTGCGGTACGGCTTTCACGAAATCCTGGTGCGTAGGTTGGCCTCCTCTTTGCTGGTGACGGCCGTACGGGCCGAGTTGCGGGTTCGCCCGAAATGCTCGATTATTGTCGCCGTATTCAACGAAAGCGCGACTTTCCCTGTCCTGATGGATGCGCTCCTGAAGAAACAGATTGCCGGGCTCGATCGCGAGATCATCGTGATCGAGAGTAACTCGACGGATGGGACGCGCGAGCTGGCGAAACGGTATCAGTCTCACCCGGAGATCAAGCTGGTGCTTCAGGACCGGCCGCGCGGCAAGGGCAACGCAGTGCGAGAGGGATTCAAGCACGCGACCGGAGATATCGTGCTGATTCAGGACGCCGATCTGGAGTACGACCTGGACGATTACGAAGCCCTGCTGGAGCCGATTCTCTCGCACCGCGCCCTATTTGTGCTGGGTACCCGGCACGCCGGCGACTGGAAGATGCGGCAGTTCGCCAAGCAGAAAGTCCTGGCGACCGGGCTGAATCTGGGGCACGCCTTCTTTACGGGCCTGATCAACGTTCTTTTCCGCCAGAGGATGACTGATCCGTTCACGATGTTTAAGGTGTTCCATCGCGATTGCCTGTTTGGTCTGGAGTTCCAATGCAACCGCTTCGATTTCGATCACGAGTTGGTCATCCAGTTTGTGCGCAAAGGATACCGGCCGCTCGAAATCCCTGTAAACTACGTTTCGCGCTCCTTTCGTGAGGGCAAGAAGGTGCGCCTGTTCCGCGATCCGTTCACCTGGTTATGGGTGGACCTGAAACTGCGCTTGGCGCGCCGGACTCCCGGAGATCGATAGAGCGGTCTAGGCGTGACGGGTAGCCGCGCGTTCTTCCCCTTCGTGCTCGCGTCGCAGGTAATCGCCGCGCGAAAGATGGTGCTCAAGCCACACATGCAGCACGATGAAAAGGTAGCGGCTTCCCATTTCTTTGATCTTCAGCTTGGATATGCCCGACTTGCGATTGGTCCAAGAAATGGGCAGTACCCCGAAAGAATATCCGCGCACGATCGCCTTCAAGGGCATTTCGACGGTCAGATTGAAGTGCGCTGAAATCAGAGGCTGCATCCCGTCGATGGCCTCGCGGCGGTAGCATTTGAAGGCATTGGTGATGTCGTTGAATCGCAGCCGGAACAGTACGCGGATGAACCAGTTGGCCATTCGGTTCATGGCCAGTTTGTGAATCGGATAATCCACGATCCGGCTGCCCTGGACGAACCGCGAGCCAAAGGCGCAATCGAAACCCTCTTCGAGTTTCCGATAGTAACGGACCAGATCTTCGGGGCTGTCGGAACCATCCGCCATCATTATCGCGATGGCTTCGCCAGTGGCTTGCGCCAACCCGGCGCGCACGGCCATCCCAAAGCCGTGGCGGCCAGTGTTGCTCACCAACCTTACGCCGGGATAGCTTTCCAGCAGTTGCCTGACGCAGGCTGCAGTTCGATCGGTGCTGCCGTCATCCACTACGACGATTTCAAATGGAATTTGCGCACCGGCCAGGGCCATGGCGATGCCGGCCACCGTGTGTCCGATGGACCCCTCTTCGTCGCGCGCCGGAATGACTACCGATAGCCGCATTTGACGCTAGCTCCGTGCGCTCGCCAGCGCATCCGCGCCCCGCATGTGCCGTCCCACGATCTCATCCAGAATTCGCGGCAGGGTGTACTGCATTTTCCAGCCCGGGAAATGCGCATGTAACTTACTGAGGTCCGAAATGTAACAGATGTGATCGCCAACGCGGTTGGTGTCTTTGTAACTGTACCGTAATTTGAGCCCCATGCCGGCCAGCGCATCGACGGTCTCCAGGATGGAGAGACTGTTCGCCCGTCCGCCCCCCAGATTATAGACCTCGCCGCAGCGCGGGGAACGGAAGAACTCCATAAACAGATGAGCGACGTCGTAACTGTGGATCTGGTCGCGCACCTGCTTTCCTTTGTAGCCGTATATGGTGTATTCTTTGCCGGACGCCGCGCAGTAAACGATGTATCCCAGGTAGCCGTGCAATTCGACGGCGGCGTGCTGCGGCCCGGTGAGGCAGCCGCCCCGAAAGACACCTACGGGCATCTGAAAATAGCGCCCAAATTCCTGGCACATGACATCGGCGGCCACTTTCGAAGCGCCGAAGACGGAATGCAGGCATTGATCGATCGACATGCTTTCATCCACACCGTCGCGCCCGCCGGCGAAATCGTACCGTTTATCGAGTTCGATCAGCGGCAGGTAATTGGGCCGGTCCCCGTAAACCTTGTTCGTGCTGGTAAAGCAGAAGGGCGATTCCCGGCAAAAATCGCGCGCCGCTACCAGCAGGTTCATGGTGCCCAGGGCATTTACATCGAAGTCGTCGTAGGGAATCGCGGCCGCTTTGTCGTGGGAAGGCTGCGCGGCGGTGTGAATGACAAATTGCGGCCGTTCGCTTTCGAATACCTGCCGGACCGCCTGGCGGTCCCGGATATCGATTGGCAAGTGCCGGTAATGCGGCAGGGTTGTCACCAGTTCCTGTACAACCGGGTGAGTGGTGCCTTGCGCGCCAAAGAACTGCTGGCGCATATCGTTGTCGATCCCGATAACTTCCCAGCCTTCGGCTGAGAGTTGGCGGACACATTCCGAGCCAATTAGCCCGCCGGACCCAGTGATCAGAGCCTTCATAGCCAAGACCAATCCTACTATCACGCGCTCCCGCGCTGCAAACGGCGGCTCGTTACAAGCGTTTTATTCACCTAGCGCGGTTCTAGAGGCGTGCGGGCGAACACGTATTCGTTACAGCCCAGCGATCCGCCGCAGGTGGTCAAACGCGCCAGGGTGAAGCCCCGCCGCAGGTAAAAATCCAGGATGGCTTCCGGCTTGGCAACCTCGAAGGGATAACCGCCCACCCAATCGATCAAGTCCCGCCAGGGCGACATGCCGCGTTCCCTGCCCTCATTTCGCCATGTTTCAAAGGGCCGCCCGCGGAGAAGGTCCTTCAGCGTTCTGCGCCAGTACAAATGGACCAAAGCCGGAATGGCGACCACAAAACGCAGGCTGCCGGGCAAACGGTTATACATCCGCTTAATGGATCGCCAGCGCTCGCTGATCTTACCTTGATCGTTGTAAATTGCGATGAACAATTTCCCGCTGGGAGCCACCAGCCCGCCCGCATTGTCGAGCGCCTGCCACATGGCACCGGTATGATGCAGCACGCCCCATGAATACACTACGTCAAACAACCCGAGCCGATCGAGGTAGGCGTTGTCCAGCACCGACCCTTCTTCGATGTGCCAGCCAGTATCGTCCGGAAAGTACCGCTGCCGGAGCTCCCGCGCGCACGCTACAGATTGCGGATCGTAGTCGAAGCAATGTACGCGGGCGCCCAGCCGGCGGGCCGCGAGGCTGAAGATCCCGCTGCCGCACCCGATATCCAGGAAAGTCCTGCCTTGTAAATCCGGGACTTCGAGCATGCGGCGCAGGGACTCTTCGGCGCATACGATGCGCCCCTCGTCAAGGATGGAAAGGAAATGCCGCCAGTTTTCCCCGAACGCGAAGCGTTCGTGCGCGGCGATCTCTTCCTGCGACGTAACGGGCATCAACTCACTGTAACGCAGCTCTTACGCGATGTTGTCGACGGCCGCAAAAGGTAGTACGGCTTGGCCCGCACGTTTGCGCAGCAGCCACTTGCTATAGGGCGGTACGTCGTTCCTGGCGAGATCCTGCAGAATGAGATCAGTCACCTCACGATCGCGCACGTCGGGCATCATTTTGTCTAACCGGCCTTCGCGCCGCAGCCATTCGGATTTCTCCCTGGTGAGCGCCTGCCGGGAGGAGTCGCTGAGTTGCTCGAACAAATCCTGCGCGGTGGCCTGGCGGAACTGTTCGTATTCCAAGATCAAGGCACGCTCCTCGACTTCCTGGTTTTGCCGAAGTATGGACCGTTCACGCTGGCGGTAACGCTCTTTGGCTGCCGCTTCCTGATGTTCATCGAGAAAACGGCGCCGCGCAGCCGGGTCCTTCACAATCTTGACGACTAATCCGGCCGCATTTTTGAGGCTCTGGCCGCTGCGCTGCTTCTGTCTACATATATCGAGTGCCATCTCGCACCAGTCGAGTAAGTCCTGGCCCTCTCCCGTCGACGCTCCCATCTCGAGGGCGCGCGCTACATAACTGACGGCCACGTGCGGCAAAACGCCTTCCTGCTTCATGGCAAGCACAAGCTGCGCAGCGCGCTCGAGCGCATATAACTGCTCGGGCGTCTCGGCCGCCTCGGTCCATCCTGTTGCTTGTTTGTAACCGAAGCCGGCCTTTTCCAAGATGCTTTGACCGTGCGCCCGGCTCAATTCCGGGCATGTCGTACTTTGTAACATCAAACTCTTACGCTCAGGCACATAGGAGGGATGGCGGTGCATGGCAATCCGCCAGTCTTCTGCGGAAATTACGTTATAAGACCCAAGTACCTGGATCTTGATCAATTGATCGAACGCCGGTTCCAGCGTTTGCATGAGGCGTGAGAAATAGTGCGGCGGAGTCAGTATTCCCACGTGTTCCATAGCTAACTTGCGGGCATCCATGACAATCAAGTCTGTTTTCTCAAACGCGACCGCAAAGAAACGGTATAAGTGCTTGGCCGTAATTCCATCCAACTCCATGTAGCGTCCGGCATCCAAGACACGGAAGAAACCGTTGTTGATGGATTGGATCAGCTTGTCGGTCCAGGTGATGCTTCCCGTACAACGGCCAGTCTCACGGTCGAGTAAGAAACTGGCTTCCTGGAAGACGTTGCTCCATTTCACTTCTTCCTGCTGGTCGGTAGCGGTAAGGGCCCGGAAGCGTAATGGAATAAAGCGATCCATGGCTAACTTCAGGCGCTGGTAGAATTTCCCGTGCACCGAGTTGATGTTCAACATGCGCGCGATTTCACGCCCGCTAAACGTGACAGTCTTGGCGAAATTGTTGCGGAAAGTCAGCACGCCGAGCACAACAAAAATATCGAGGTCTTGTTCGGTAGGAAGGCCGAGTTCATTGTTGCCCTGAATTTGCCACACCACCTCCATCTCGCCGCCATTAGGGAGGACCTTCGTACCCTTGATCTCGATCTTCCCGATACGCTTGCCGACACGGCGCTCCAGTACGGCAAAAGGGATGGCGGCAAGATTCTCTTCCTCGACGGACAGATTCACCAAGGCGGGTTTAGGATTGTGTTTGGTCACGTAAGAGGCCTTTTGAACACGAAGGTCTTCCTATGTTTTTGTAACATTAGTCCGCTATTTTGTTCTAGCGATTTACGATGAAGCCCGCGAAGAGTTGGTGTTTTTATTGGCAAGCACACACCAAACCAACCAAAAGTGGTTTCCAGACCGCGGGCGCGTTGCCTTTGGTTAAGTTTATCCAAACCATAAACCATTCCATATAGGAGGCCGCCTAAAGTCAAACGGAGCGCATATGCAGTTATTTTTCAATAAGTTACAATGAGGTACTACCAAGCGAAACCCATGTGCTTGACCGTAAGGGCCATGTGTTTGATCGTAAGGGCCGTGTGCTCTAACGTAAAGAAGCTGTAAGCTGTTAAAAACAGGACAGATACTGCCATGTGTCTGGGCGTAACGGAGCAAGTGGCGTTTTTTCATTGACTTGAGGGTGAAGCCGGCAACGGGACGGACGCAGATTTACGGTGAAACACACGAATCGCACCGGTTTCTTACGCTCGGGCACATATGGTGATGTGCCAGCTTACGCCCAAGCACGTGAAAACCCGCCTCCGCTTATGGTGAAGCCCGTGACAAAACCCGGGTGCCGTGGGTTTAATCATAAGCAGTGCATCGCCGCAGCAGGCTGCGCGTCGAGTTGGCGGAACCACGTCTCAAGCATGAGCAGAGACCATAACCAATGCGAGTTGTCGCGTCTGCCGGAGTCGTGTTCGCGGAGCATCTGCTGGACAAATACCGGCGAGACAATGCCTCGGCCGGCGAAGGCGACGCTGCTCAGATGATCCCAAAGGAAGGCTCGCAAAGCGCCTCGAAACCACAAAGAAAGCGGTACTCCGAAGCCCATTTTCCGGCGGTTCAACACTGCCTCCGGCAAGCGATCCTGGAGCGCACGCACCAGGATGTATTTCCCCTTTCCATTCCTGATTTTCCAGTCGTGCGGAATCGACGCCGCCAATTCTCCAAGCTCATGATCGAGCAGAGGACAACGCACCTCTAAAGAATTTGCCATGGACATGCGGTCGACTTTCACCAACATGTCGCCAGGCAGGTTCTGGGTGGTTTCAAAGAATAGCGCTTGTGAGAGGAGGTCGGCATCTCCGGGAAGCAGGAAGCCGGCCAGCGAATGCAGCAGGTAAGCGCCGTCAGCCGGGAGCATCCACTCTTTTTGAAGCAACTCCTGGCGGAGAAACCAAGGCGAGAAATTGCTTTCAAAATAGCGCTCCAGAGCAGTCGACCGGCTCAGCATGTGCAGGTAGTTCTTGCCGTAAGCCGAATATGGCAGGCGATCCGCCATCCACGAAACAACCGTCCGCAACGCCTTGGGCGCCCGATCCAGCTTGCGCAAACGGTTGAGGGCCTGGAAGCGATCGTAACCGGCAAATAATTCGTCGCCGCCATCACCGCTTAGAGCCACTTTGACATGCCCAACCGCGAATTCAGAAACGATGAACGTGGGAATAGCCGAAGAATCTCCGAATGGCTCGTCGAAGTGCCGGACCAGGCGGGAAACCAAATCCACGGCATCCGGCCGCACTACGATCTCGTGATGATCTGTGCGGTACTGGCGGGCGACTACCGCGGCGTATTCCAATTCATTGAAAGCGCTCTCTTCAAAACCGATTGAGAAAGTGCGCACCGGCTCGGGTGAGGAAAGGGCCATGGACGCCACCACGGCACTCGAATCGATACCACCACTCAGGAAAGCTCCTAACGGTACATCCGCAATCATCCGAATCCGAACGGATTCGTCGAACTTCTCGCGGAGCCGCGCGGAGCAGTCCGCCTCCGAAAAATCCGCCGGCGTCTCAGCAACCGGGGCTGGAAACCGCCAATAGCGGCCTTGCCGCACGCTTCCGTCTCTGTCATAGCTCAACCAACCGCCGGCGGGCAGCTTGCGGATGGCTTTAAAGCAACTCAACGGTTCGGGGATGTAAGTGAAGTGAAAAAAGAGGCGCAGAGCTTCCGCATCGATCTCGCAGGGCACATCCGCCGCCTGTAGGCATTTCAGCTCGCTTCCGAAGTACAGCCCCTCGGGCAAGATGGCGTAATAGAGCGGCTTCTTGCCAAAGCGATCGCGCGCCAGAAAAAGCCGCTGCCGCCGCGCATCCCAAATGGCATACGCGAACATGCCGCGCAAACGCCGCAAACCCTCGGCGCCCTCTTCTTCGTAGAGGTGAACGAGTGTTTCGGTATCGCTGTTTGTGGCGAACCGGTGGCCGCGCGCGAGCAGGTCACGGCGGAGCTCCCGATAGTTGTAGATCTCGCCATTGAATACCACCCAGACGGACTCGTCTTCGTTCGCCATGGGCTGATGACCGGTACTGAGATCGATGATACTCAGCCGCCGCATGCCGATACCGCAGCCGGCCTGCACATGATAGCCTTCATCGTCGGGTCCGCGATGGCGTATTTGATCGCACATCGCGCGCACGGCCGCCACGCTCGCCTGTCCCTCGCGCAAGTAAAATCCGGCAATGCCGCACATAGGTCTCGATACCTTGCCTTACTTTAGCATTTGAGGACATCTCCGCCCACTTAAGAGCGGGTTCTGGAGGATCCGCGGCGGCTTGGGAGGTCCGCCCAACCGGCATGCACAGGGGCGTGCGATACATTGAGAATGCATGCATAGTCCCGCACGTATTCTGCTGATGGTGCGTGAGCTGAACTTAGGCGGTAGCGAACGGCAGATGGCGGAGATCGCCAAAGCCCTGGACCGGTCGCGGTTTGAACCGCGCGTCGGCTGCTTCCGTCCGGCGGGCATACGCGCGGACGACCTGCGTGCGGCCGGAGTGCCGATCGTGCAGTTCCCCGTGCCCTCAATAGCGAGCGTAAAGGGAGCCGTGCGCATTGCCTCTTATATCCGGAAAGAAGACATACGGCTAGTGCACACCTTCGATACGCCCGCCAATGTCTATGCAGCGCCCGCGGCGCGCATGGCGGGTTCGGCCGTGGTACTTTCCAGCCAGCGGGTGGATAGGGCGTTGTGGGCCCCGTGGCAGCGGCATGCATTGCGTCTCACAGACCGGTTGGTCGATGGCATCGTGGTCAACTGCGAATTCCTGCGCGACCACTTGCGCCGCGAAGAGAAGGTGCCGGCCGGGATGATTCATCTCTGTTACAACGGCATCGACACCGGTATCTTCCATCCGGCGCCGGGCCATCGCCCGGATGCCTTGCGCGGCGCCGGGCAAGTCATCGGAGTGGTTTGCGGTCTGCGGCCCGAGAAGGGGCTCGACACCTTGCTGGACGCGTTTGCCGCGGTGCGCACCTTGGCGCCGGGCATGAAACTGGCCATCGTTGGCAGCGGGCCCTGTCTGGCGGAGTTGCAGGACCGCGCCAGGGCGCTGGACATTCTATCCGACTGTGTCTTCGAGCCCGCCACGCCGAGGGTTGCCGATTGGCTACGCGCGATGGATATATTCGTGCTCCCGTCACTTTCCGAGGCGCTTTCCAATTCGCTGATGGAAGCCATGGCGTGCGGCTGCTCGGTGGCCGCGTCGCGCGTGGGCGGCAACCGGGAGCTCGTCGCACACGGCAAAACCGGGATGCTCTTCGAGCCGCGCGATACGGCAGGGCTGGCTGAGATATTGCGTCTGCTGGCCGGCAACGCCGCACTGCGCAGGGCGTTGGCATGTAACGCCGCCGAGCTAATTAGCAGCCGATTCTCGCTGGCCATGGCGGCGCGGCGAATGGGTGAGATTTATTCCGGGTTTCTGGCTTGAGCTAATGAAGGGTCTACCACAACACCAGCGGCAGATCTCCCGGGCTGAAATTGAACCCGAACGACATGCGGTATTCGGTGTGCGTGAACCCGGCGTTAGTGGCAATATCGTAGTGCAGCGTGTCGAAGCGGAGCACGGCGTGGAGGCCCCTCCCCAAGTCCCGCGTGACACCCACTCCCGCCCCGTACGCGGTGTATGCGCCAATCGACTGCACGAGCGCAGTCATCCGGCCATAAGTCCCGTTAAGGCCGAAATTCCAATGGCGCACGCCGCTATAGCTGTAAGAAAAGTTACCGGAATTGTTGCGCGACGTGAGGTACACGCCATTACCGGGAACCACCTGATCCAGGTATGCCAGTGTAAACTGGGACCGGCGGAAGGTGTCCGACAGGCGCACTTGGATGTCGGGCACGTAGTTCATGCGGTAGGCGGCCTGAATCGTCTCTGTTTCGCCCAATAGAGCCGCGATGGCCGGATCGAGGGCAACCTCGGTCAGGCTGGTGCTCTCCACGCGCGCGCCGCCGATGCGCGCGGATAGCTGCACGTGCGGCGAGAATTGGGTGCTGTAATTGACGCCCACGGAGCTGATATTCGAATTGCCGAAGCCCTCGGTATAGTCGTAATAAGTGTAGCGAAAGTCCGCCCCCAAAGTGGAGTGCCGGCTGATCCGATACTCCAAATCACCGCGCGCTACGCCTCCCGTCATGCCGTAAAGGGCGCTGGATTCCCGCCGTACCAGAGAGCCTTCCCCACCGATATTGAACGACAACCGGGCGGACAGGCGGTAAGTCAGATCGGCGGACACGCCCGCGAAGATGACCCGGTTATCGTAGATACTGCTTTGCGGCAAATCCAGATAATTCGGATCCAGAGCGCCAAGGGGAGAGGAAAGAGTATAGTTATTGAAAGAGTAGAGTCCGGCTTGGTTTCGCAGCGTGAACGTGACGCGCTTGCTGGGCCGGTGTGTGAGAATGAGCGACAGGAACTGATCGGTGCCGTCCCAGTAGCTGGTAGAGTAGTCGCGAAAATCTCCCCGGTAATCCAGGCCCAGCGTAGTGTGCTTCCAGACGTGATAGGTGTACGCGCCGAGGTTCAGCTCCAATCCATACAGGTTCGTGGTGGGGACCCCGCCAGTCGAAGTGGCCGCAACCGGGACAATGCCCGTGTCATAAACTCCCGCCAGGCCGATGTAAGGCCGGAAGGCGATAGGCGCTACGGTCTGCGCGGCAGGCACTTCGCCCCGGCTTAGAATGGCCGGTCCGCTATATTCATCGTCGGATGTGGCCGGCGATGAGTCCGCTTGTGGCGCATCGGACTGCGCCAACAGGCCTAGCGCGCAGCCGAGAAACAGGGTCGTTCGAACAAATAGCAAAGGGCCTCCGGAGATTCGAATATTCAATCCGTAATTTTAGCAACCAGGGTTCAACATTCACTCTGACGCGCCGCGAGGAGCGGTGTCAAGCGAATCAAGGGTCATCAACGTTTGTTAGGGGACGCCGTAGACGGCGGACAACTGCGTACCGGTACAGACCGGAAATAATTGAAACCATGCGGCTTGACACGAAGCGCCGGGGTGCGCCAACATCAGGAGGAGAACCCGGAGGTCTCCCTGGTGCATTCCTTGCTCTGGTTAGGATTCAGGGCATTTATCATTTCCCTGGTTCTGACCCCGATTTGCCGGGACGTTTTCCGGTCCTACGGGGTAGTGGACCAACCCGATGGCACGCGGAAGGTGCATCGCTATCCTATCCCGCGGGTGGGCGGCGTAGCCATTGCCGTTGCCTATCTGGTGGCCTATGTATTGGTGCGTCCGGAAGAAGGGAGTCCGCTCGCGCAGCAACTCTCGCTGGTCTGGAGGCTGCTACCGGGGGCGGCAATGGCGTTTGGCATCGGACTGCTGGACGATCTGTTCAGTTTGCGCCCGTGGATCAAGCTCTCCGGACAACTTGCCGCGGCAGGCTTGGCATGCGTCGTGGGTGACGTGCGTATCCTGTCGATTGCCGGTGCGCCGACCGAAGCCTGGTGGAACATCCCGCTGACGATTCTCTGGCTGCTGGCCTGTATGAACGCCTTCAACCTGGTGGACGGTCTGGACGGTTTGGCCGCTGGGGTTGGGCTGTTCGCTACGTTGACGGTTTTCGCGGCGGCGATGATGCAGCACAACATGGTGTTGGCCGTGGCAACATTTCCGCTGGCCGGCGCCGTGCTGGCGTTTTTGTGCTACAACTTCAACCCCGCCACGATTTACCTCGGTGATTCCGGCGCTCTGCTCATCGGTTTTTTGCTGGGCTGCTACGCCGCCATATGGAGCAATAAATCCGCCACGCTGCTGGGCATGACGGCACCCTTGATGGCTCTCTCGATTCCGTTGCTGGATGTGGCGCTGGCTATCGTTCGCCGTTTTCTGCGTCGCCAGCCGATTTTTGCAGCGGACCGCGGCCATATTCACCATCGCTTGCTGGACCGCGGGTTCACGCCGCGCCGCGTCGTTTTGGTGTTGTACGGCCTCTGCGGCCTGGCGGCCGCCTTTTCGCTTCTGCAAGGTGTGCTGCACAGTTTTTCCGGCGCGCTACTCCTTCTGTTTGGTGTTTTCGTGTTGCTGGGGGTTCAGTATCTGGGCTATGCCGAGTTCGATTTAGCAGGCCGGCTATTATTTAGCGGCGAGTTCCAAAGATCGGTCAGCGCGCAACTGGATCTGCGGAAATTTCGCGCGGCCCTGGCGGCCGCGGGAACGCCGGCCCGGTGCTGGGAGGTAATCCGGGAAGCCTGCGGAAAGTTCGGATTCCAGCAGGCGCGGTTAAACCTGGGGAGCGAGATCTTCGAGTATTCTTCCGAGGATGGTGGAGCCCCCGGTTGGACGGTGCGCGTGCCGCTCGGCAAGGGGGATTACGCAGTGCTGGTGCGGCCGTTTGCATCGGACGCGCTGCCCATGGTGGTGGCGCCGTTTGTCGATTCAATCCGCGAGATACTGGTCGATAAATTCCCTGGAATTACGCCGCACGAGGCCACGGCCCCAGCAGCGGTATCTTTGGCTGAACCTTAGGCAGGTTTGCGGCGTCAACCATGCGCGCCCGATTCAACCTTCCCGAAACGGTATTTCCATCAAACTGTGCAGCACAATATATGCGTCCAGCGCCGGAGACATGTGTTTGATGTAATACAAGTCATACTCGAGCGACTCCCGCGCGTCGCGAAGGCGCGGGCCGTAGTCGCAGTTGAGCTGGCCCCAACCCAGGATGCCGGGTCGTACCATATGGCGCTGCCCATAGTAAGGCATTTGCTCCATCAATACCGGTATGAAATCCGGATCGTGAGGACGCGGTCCCACCAGCGTCATCTCACCGCGGATGACGTTCAACAATTGCGGCAAACCGTCGAGACGCAGGCGGCGTAACCAGGCGCCCACCCGTGTCGTCTGGCCATCGGCGCGCCTGCAGCGGAAGCGGAAAAGCGTAAAAGGCACCAGGTTCACTCCCCAGCGCAAGCGCTCATCGACGACCGGGCCTTTGGACGATAACTTGATTGCCGCGGCGATCGGCAGCGACAATACGGCCAGCAGCGCCAAGCCGGCCAGAGCCACGATATTCGAATAAATGGCCTGCATCGCGATGGCGCCGCGCCGCGCTCCCAACTCATCGGAGAAAATCAACTGGGACGGCATCAACTCGGCCAGGCACACGCGTTCGCAGGCGGCTTCGTACAACTCCGCAACATGCTGGATTTCGATGCCGCGGAACTGTAGATCCAGAAGTTCTCTAAACGGCATTCCGTGGCGCCGTTCGGCAACCGCCACTACAATGCGATCCGGATGCACTTCGGAAACTACGCGCGAGAGATCCACGGTCGATCCGAGGACTTGGGCGCCGTTCAGCGGGGTGCCGGCAGGGCGATCGTCGTCAATGTAGCCAGCCAGCGCCAGCCCCAACTCGGGATGCGCCGCGAGACTGCTGCCCGCCTCCAAAGCGGCTGCATTAGTCCCATAGAAAAGCACTCGTTTAGCGCCCAGGCTCTTCCACAGCACCGCGCTGTAAAACATGCGCCAGGCCAGCAGGACTGCGAGCGTAAATGCGCTGCCGAGCATCATGATGGTAGGCGCCAGTACCAATTCCGGGGTGCGCAGATAACTCAGCAGCGATTCCAGCAGAAACGTCACGCCCAGCGTGAGGCAGAGCTGCTGGACGAGCAGAATCTTGGAACGTACTCCCACTTGCGCATACAGCTTGTTGAGCTGCAGCCCGACCAGCACGCCGGCCACAACCAGCGCGATTTGCAGCAGCCCGTTGTCGTACAGCAGAAACACGGACGGATCCGCGCCGCTCAACCAATAAGCGGCCAGAATATAGCAGGAAAAGATGAGAATCGTCTCCGGAACGAGGAGGCTGAGAATGCGCGTGGAGAAAAGGCTTTTGAAAAAAGAGAACATTGCCCTTTACGCATAGTACACTGGGCAGCGAAGACCATGCGTGAACTGAACTGGAAGCCAGGGCAATCCGCGGAGCTGAGCATGTTGGGGGAAGGGCCGCCGGGCACGCGCGGGGGACAGACAGTGCGTCTACTCGAGCTGTCCGGCAAACGCGTGCGCCTGTCCGCGGGATCAGGTGCGGTATTGACGGTAAAAGCGGGCGCCGCGGTGCGCCTGGAGTGGGACGGGCAACTGTTATTGGGCCAGGTGCTCAACGGCGAGCCGGGCGGCTTTTGGATGGAAATCCATCATATGCTGCTGGATACCGCCGGGGTTAGCTGGCGGAGAAATGGCTGGCAATCCGGATAATTCTACAAAATGCCCGCCAAAGCACAGTGGCTGCTTCACGTACCAGAGATCCTGGCGGAACTGTCGGCTTTGGATGTGCCGGTAGTGGACCGTGCCGTCTGCGAACGCTTGTTTCGTTTGCGGAGAAGGCGCGCCATCGACCTGATACGTGGTTTCGGCGGGTATCAGGCCGGCCGCACGTTCCTGGTGGACCGGCCCAAGCTGGTCGCGCAATTGGAACAGATCCGCGATAGTCCGGATTTCAAGATGGAGTGGCACCGGAAGGAGCGATTGGCGGAGCGGCTGGAAGCCATGCGCCGGCTGCAAGCCGGTACCCGCGTGGCCATCGCAGTGGAACCGGCGACGCTCTACCAGCGATTGCCGGATCTGCCGGCGGGCGTGGGATTGAGCCCCGGCGCGCTGCACATCCAGTTTGGATCGTCCGAAGAGCTGCTCAGCAAGCTTTTCGCCTTGGCCCAAGCCATCGCGAACGATTACGAGGCGTTTGAGAAGCGTGTGGGTCGGCCGGCCACGTCCGCGGCGGAACTCCAGGCCCGCCCCTCAAAAGCGGACTGTTAGACTCAGATCGTGGAATCCAAGCGTATCCCGCTCAAGCTGGCGTACCTGTTAAGTCAGTATCCCGCCGTCAATCACGTTTTCATGCTACGGGAGGTATGTCTTCTGCGCCAGTTGGGATTGGATATCCAAGTTGCTTCGATCCGCGATCCGGATAGAGACGAGGGTTTGATGACGGCCGCCGAGCGGGAGGAAGTCCGGTCGACGTATTACGTAAAAAGCTCCGGCTTATTGCGGGTGGCGCTGGCGCACGCCCAAACGCTGTTCGCTCGCCCGGGCCGCTATTTTAGCGGTTTGGCGTGCGCGCTACGAAGCAGTCCACGGGCGATTTACGGTTTTTTTTATTTCACCGAAGCCGTAACGGTCGGGTATTGGATGCGGCGAAATGGGTTATCCCATTTGCATACGCACTATGCGGCAACGGTCGGTTTTCTGGTCGGCAGGATCTTCCCCGTGACGTTATCGATTACCTTCCACGGTCCGGCGGAGTTCGAAGATCCGGCGGGATCCCGGCTTGCGGAGAAGGTGCAGGCGGCGCTGTTCTGTTGCGCCATCAGCCAGTACGGTGTCGCCCAATTGATGTACGCGTGCAGCCACTCAGAGTGGCCCAAGCTGGAACTGACCGCGTTGGGTGTAGACCCCACCGGGTTCGCGCCGCGGCCGTTCCGGGCGACGGCTTTGCCCTTTGAGATCATCTGCGTGGGGCGGTTGGCGCCCGTTAAAGGCCAGCACCTGTTGATCGCGGCGATGGCGGCGCTGGTGGAAGAAGGCCGCGACGTCCGGCTGCGGTTTGCGGGCGACGGGCCCGACCGGATGGCGTTACGCGAGGACGTGGAGCGGCGCGGTCTCTCGGACCGGGTTAAGTTCGAGGGCAATGTGAATCAGGATAAGCTGCGCGATTTGTATCGGGAATCCGATGCCCTGGTGCTAGCGAGTTTTGCCGAAGGTTTGCCGGTGGTGCTGATGGAAGCCATGGCCATGGAGATTCCCTGTGTGGCCCCGTGGGTGAACGGGATTCCGGAGATCGTCACGCATGAAACAGATGGCCTGCTGGCACCGCCGGGCGAGGCAGACGCGCTAGCCAGAGCCATCGGCCGGCTAATGGACGATATGGAATTGCGGCGGGCCCTGGGAAAAAAGGCGCGGCTGAAAATTCTGGAGAAGTTCGACCTGCGGCGCAATACCGAACATTTGGCCGATGTGTTCCGGCGACGTTTAAGCGCATAGGAATATCGCCGCCGTTATCCCAGCGCCCAGCGCACCTGCGCCTCCGCCTGCTGTATCCAATGGAAGATATCCCCGAGCGTGGCAAGGGCGTCACGCCGCGGCCGCCAACCGTTTACCGCTGTCAGGCGCCGGTGATCGGTTAGATAAATCCGCACGTCGGCGGGACGCGTTTCGGCCACCGGGGCGATCTGCAGCCGGTTGCCCGTGATCTCCTCGCACAACCGCGTGGTTTCCTGTAGCGACAGGCTGAAGGGCAACCCGCCGCCCACATTGAAGAGCCGTCCGTGATAAGTGTCGATATTGGCGATCTGTTCCAACAACAGATCGCAGAAATCATCGACGTGCAAGAAGTCGCGCACCTGCCGGCCGCTGCCGTCGAATCCGATATAAGAAAGTTTTCGGTGGAAATAATGCGCGGCCATCCAAAGCGCGATCACGCCCTGGTCGGATTTGGCCATCTGCCAGGGGCCGGTAAGCAGGCCGCAGCGGTCGATCAGGTAGCGGATGCCATAGGCATCGGCATATTCGGCGACCATTAATTCGCCGGCCAGCTTCGTCATGCCGTAAAGCGACCGCGGCCCATCCAGCGGGAAATCCTCACTTACGCCCAGACCCGATGCGCCGTTGAGGCTCTGTTCCGCGGAAAGGTGGAAGCGTTCCGGCCCTTCTTCGTAGGCCAGTTCGTTCAAGCGCCGGTAAGGATAGACACGGCTGGTGGAGATGAAAACAAAATCGGCATGGACGCGCCGGGCCAGCTCCAGGCAGTGATAGCAGCCGGTCAAATTCGTATCGATCAGGTACTCCGGCGATCCGCCATAGCCCGCTTGTGCGGAAGGTTCCGCGGAGCACTCCACGATCAGATCCGGAGGCGCGGGCAGGCCGGTCAGATCGGCCAGCGACCGGATATCGCCGTGTGCAAAAGCCACATCCGCATCGCGCAGCCGGCTCAGATTGAGTTCCGATCCGCGGCGGCGCAGGTTGTCGAAAGCGGTCACCTGCATCTGCGGATGGCTTCTTTTGAGTGCCAGCGCGACGCTCGATCCCACGAAACCGGCGCCGCCGGTAACCAGGACACGCTGATGGATTGGCATGTGCAGTGAAACCAATGTAGCGCGAGCCATTTCGAAACCGCTACATTGGTCGCTTGCCCACCCTGCTGAAATCCGCAGCCGCAGCCGCCTTTCATCACGCGGGCGGCCTGGCGGCGGTGCGATGGTTCAATCGCCAGAGTCTCCGGATCCTGATGTACCATCGCTTCGCCGATCGCGCCGCGCTGGCCCGCCAGTGCGCTTATATTCGCCGGTACTACCATCCGGTTTCGATGGCGGCCGTCGCCGAATGGCTGCATGCCGGGCGCAGCTTACCTTCCTATGCCGTGGCAGTCACGGTGGACGATGGCTACGAGGACTTCCAGGAAGCGGGCTATCCAGTCTTTGCCGAGTATGGAATTCCGGTGACGGTGTACCTGGTGAGCGATTTTCTGGACGGCAAGTCGTGGCTTTGGTTCGACCGCGTGGTGTACGCCTTCCGGCAAGCGAAAGTGTCCGAGCCGTCCATAGAAATGCCCGATCGAAGCCAATTGCGTTTCAAGCTGGGATCCGCGGAATCCCGCCGCGCCGCCGGCCAGCAGCTAGCCGATCTGGCCGTGGCGCTGAGCCCGGAGGAACGCCGCGAACTGGTTTCCGCACTGCCGGGCTTGCTGAAAGCGCAAATGCCGGAGCAGGCGCCGCCCGAATATAGGCCGTTATCGTGGGACGCGGTTCGTGCGCTCGCCGCATCGGGCGTCGAGTTCGGCGCGCACACCAGGACGCATCCGATCCTGTCGGCGCTGACCGACCCGGAAGAGTTGCGGGAAGAGATCGCCGGTTCGAAAGCACGCATCGAATCCGAACTGGATCGGCCCGTGCCGCATTTTTGCTACCCCAATGGCAAAATGCGGGACATCGGTGCGGCGGCAGCGGCGGCAGTGCGGAGAGCCGGCATGCAGACGGCGGTGACGGCGGAGCGGGGCTTAAATCGGATACACCAGGACGCTTTCTGGTTACGCCGCATCGGCGCCGACCCCAGTCACCCGGAGATGTATTTCGCGCGGAGTGTTGCCGGCCTTTAGCTTCCGCTTTCCGTCCAATAATATCCGTCGTTCTCCAAGGAACTCAAGGCGAGGTCGTGCCGGCCTCCCAGAGCCCGGCCCGGATCCAGAACAAACACGGGTTCCGTGTGGTTGCGGCGGTACCCCGCCTGTTCGAGCGCGCCTGTCTGCAGTGGCAAGGTAGCCGCTATTGAAACCTGGGTGATTCGTGGGTCGGTTTGCGCGGTGGCTGACGCCGTACCGTAGGCCGCCGCCCATTCCTGCCCATCCGCCGACCGTATCCAAAGATCCGCGATGCGGTACTGGTGGCGGCCCACGCGGCTTAACAGGAAATATCCAGCCGGAGTGTGGTCCCGCTCCAGTATGTAAGCATCCATTTGGGCCGCCGGGCAAGCCATAAAGTATTTCAGGGACGCGGAAGTGCGGGCGCAGACCACCTGCCGCGTAATCGACGGATCTGGAAACGCCTCCGCTGGAACATCGGCGAAACTATTTACGCGACGCGCAGCCAGGGAGGGCAGAGTGCCTCCCAAGGTCCGCCCCAACTGACGGTAGTCCCGTGCCAGGCGCAGCGGCGATTTCCAGTCCTTTTGTCCGGCTATCCGGAGATGACGCCACGGCCGCAGCACGCGCGTGTAATGGTGAATTTCCGCCGACGCCTGAAACCCGATCCGGGGCAGCACCTGACGCGCGGCGGCAGTGCCGCCTATATTGAGCATCGTGCCGGTCAGGCTCTGGATGTGCCGGTAAAGCAGGATCCCGGCGCCCGGCACGGTTTTACTGGCGGCCCAATCGATCACGTTGCAACTGGCGACCGTTTCCGATCCGGTCAGAAACCGGCATGGAACCAGGCACCCGAAAGCCGCAATTTCGCCCTTGTAGCGTAGCGCGTACCCGCGGCTGCCTTCCCAGAATGGGTGCGGGGCGAAGCACTTCCACCGCAGCACATCCGGCTGGAACATGCGGTGACTCTCGCTCACGCCGAAGACGGTCCGCAGGAAGCGCATCACTTCGTCAAGCCCGGACTCGGCTACCGGCGAGATCAGCGCCCAACCCCTTTGGAGGCCAGCACCGCCTTGAGCTTGGCGACGCTGGTGCTCTCGACTGTTTCCTCGATCGTGAATTTCACGCCGAACTCTTCCTCGCAGCCCATCATGAGCTTGACGTGCGCGAGGCTGTCCCACGCGGGCATGGTCTCCGGCGAAAGCGAATCGGCGAGGGTCAGCTTGTCATTCTCGAAAGCTTCCCGAAATATCTGTTGAAGGCGTTGATCGATCAGAGCCACGGTTCTTTCACTTTAAACGGTTACACTCAGGCGCTGCGTGAGGTCCGTGGACTCGATCATCGCCGGAAAAGGGAACACGCGCGCCGTTTCCCACAGGAAAAAGCGGCGCTCACCCTCCTGGCCGGCGGGCACGCAACCCAGGCGAATGTACAGATCGGACACCTGGCTGTTCTTGGCGGTGGGAATATACTCGCCGGTGATGTGGGTGTAGCGGTTTTCGGCCGCATACCGCACCAGCGCCCCGAACATCGTTTCTTCCAGGCGCCTTCCCAGGACACGGCAGCTCATCAGCCAGGTGTCTATGCGGAGACCGCTGCCCTCGGGAATCGCGATCAACACGCCGGTCAATCCGCTATCGCCAAAACGGTCGCCGGCGCGCATGGCCTGCGTGTAAGCGCCCGCGGCCAGCAAAGCGCGGATCTCGGCGTCGCCGCGCCGCCGTGTGGTGAGATTGAACTGATTGGTCTTGTTGATCAGTTGCACGATGCGCGGCAAATTCAATTCGTCGAACGAAGCCAATTGAACCTTGATCTCGAGCTGCGCCAGGTAATCGTCCACGCTGGCGGCGGTGGATGCGAGCGTCTTGCGCTCCAGGTTTTTACGAATCGAGGCCGTGCGATCGCGATCCTCCCGGGTGATGGCGAGCGTTTCAAACAGCCCGAGCCGGCATACCGCGGCAACATATTGCGCCGGATCGGCGGGCAGATCGACCACCTCGATTTCGGGCAGGTTCTGCCGCACACGAGACCGCTCCACCGGATTGTCGTCCACAAATACCATGGCGTCCAGCCCGATATTCATGGCGGCGGCTATCGCGCGCAGGTTCTCGTCCTTAGACTTCCAGTTGGCCATGAACACGGCGATATCCCGTTCGCGCAGCACCATCTCGGGATGCTGGCGGAAAGGGAGCACCGCGTCCTCGGGATTGTTCTTGGAGCAAACCGCCAGCAGCACCCCGGTGCGAGCCAGCGATTGCAGATAGCGCTGAAAGCCGACGAATGCCTCGCCTGCCGGGCCGCCTCCCAGTTGGATGCCCGCCAGCCCGTCTTCGCCAATCACGCCGCCCCAAAGCACGCCATCCAGATCCAGTGCCAGGCACTTGGACGTAAGGCCCAGAATGGCGCGGAGCAATGCCGTGAGCTGATGGCCCAGCGCCGGCATGGCTTCCGCCGATGGATACTGCTTGGCGGTGTACCACAACACCGGATCGTTCCAACGGTCCTTGCCGAAGCGGGCTGCAATCTGGTCCACATCGAGAATCGCCACACCTTGGGTCCTTCCCGCGGCTTCCCAAAGCGCCAGGTTGATGGCGCGCAGCAAGCGCCCGCGTCCGCCGGGCAGAGCTGCGCTCAGATGGCCCAGCGCCTCGAATGGCGGCGACTCGTAGTTGAACTGGAGGACGGTGGCGCCCAAGCGCTCCCGCGCTTCCCGCCATAAGGATTCGAGTTGGGCACAGCGTGCGCGGACGACATCGGCGGGCGAATCTTCCTCGTCGCGCAAGCCCAGCGAACGCCAGTCCGTGCCAATGACGATCACATCCGGCCGAAAACGGGCCAAGCCGGAATCCGGATCGCGGATCTCCTGTTCATGCTGGTTGAAAGGACCGATGTAAATGTCGGCATCGATACCGGAGCCGAAACACTGCGCGCGCAGGATCGGCGCCAAAAGGTCGATTGTCGTGGTGCTCAGGAGGGCGATCCGGGAGCGCCTCCGAAAAGGCGGTTCCGCCGCTTTGCGCGCTTGCGCCAGCAAACGGGCGGCATTGCGCAGGGTGCGCGGCGATGCGCTCGATTTGCAGGCTTCCGCCAGCGGATACCAGACGCGATCGTAGTGCCCCGCGGCGAACAGATTGCGGGCCGAAGCCAGCATGACCATGGCGCGCTCCTCGCCGGCGGCCTTCTCGCGCAGGAAGCGCATCGCTCCAGCCGCTTCTGCAAAACGGCCGGACGCTTCCAGCAACGCGGCGCGTAACCAGCAGCCGGTGTCGGAGTGCACCGATTCCAGCCGGGCAGCCAATTCGAGCGCCGCTGCCGGATCGCCGGACGCCATGGCTGCGGCCTGGTGTTCCAACCGGGTCAAGCCGGCGATCGAATTCAGTGCCGCATGCGCAGTAACCAGGTCCACCAGTTCAGCAGCCTGGGCGTCGGAGTAAGGCGGATCTCCCAGCAGGAGCAGACCGAGTTCGAGAGAAGCTATATTCATCGGCTAGGTTCAGTATATAGAATCCGCCTTCAGGGCTGGTCCGTCAGGTTTACCCGGCCGTCGCCATCGCCGCGGTTGAAGTGAATAAGAGGTATCGCCTCGTCCAGTGGTTCCAGCAACTTGCGTAGTCCTTTGGACAAAGCCAGCAGGTAATTCGAAGGACCTTGCCAGAATCCCGCGGCTTTCAGCGCCGAGATCCAATCGCGATGCATTTGGTTGGAGATCAGGAGGTCGGCGTGACGCGTTCGGGCCGCTTCCACCGCGCTATCGACCAGCGACGGGATCGCCGCCGGGGGAGCCACGCCATCGACCAGCGCAGCCACGCGCATGTCCCCGAAATACGACCGGTCGCGGGGCTGGCAATCGAGCATCTGTACCCATCCCGCGGGCGCACCGCCCTCGGTCAGTTTCACGCCGTAATAGCACGGCGCCAGGCGAGGATAGAGGAAGCGCAAACAATCCGCGTTGCGGACGGCGCTGAACGAATACCGGGGTGCGCTTTCCGCCCAGACGCGGTCCGTCCACGCAGAAAATTCATAGAGGGGATGCGACTGATACCGCGGGTCGAAGCGGCTGCGCGTGCGCGCGCGCTGTATTCCTTTCAGCGCCGCGGCGCCTAAGCCCGAAAATGCGAGGAAATCGGCTGACAGGCGGCGTTGGGTGGTGGCGCGCAATGGCCCGGCATTTTGCAGAAAGCGCTTGCTATTCAAGACCAGAAAATAGAAGGGGGTTTCCAGGATTGCCCATCCCAGTGCGCGCAGCATGCGCGGCAAAGGCCGGTCCACGCTGCCCATGCCCATAGCAAACAGCAGCGGCTGTTCTCTAAGGGCATGTGCCAACATCGCGGCGCCCACGGCAGCGTAACGCTTATCGGCGATACCTTCCGACAATGGTGCGTTATAGTGTCCCACGCCATAGATTTGGCCCCGAATATAGAAAGGCTGCGTGCGGATGAAGTAGCCTCCACGCACGTCCCCGGCATCGTCCACCACTACGAAATGACGGAATTCGATGCCGGGTGCAGGAGTATTCGGATTCGGCGCCGGAGCGGTCTCAGGCAATGGGAAAAGCAGTGCTCCCGCCGTCTGCATGCGTGCGTTGAAGGCGCGTACGGCAGGCTCGTGCGCGGCTTCGTAAAAAACCACACGCAGACCCATCTACAGAGCGCCGCGCGGCGGTTCCGCGCATGGGGGGAGTTGGCCGAGACAGATATCGGGTAAGTGCGGCAATCACCCAGTGTAACGCTCCTGTTTCGGGATCATGGGACGACTACCGAGGTCAGCGGGCCGGCAGCCAACACCGCATTATTCGCGGCCCGGTACTCGACCCGGTAGTAAAGAATCCGCTGTGAGATGGCCGGTATGGTGATGGTGCAGCCGGAGCCGCAGGACGCGCCCGCCGGATTCTCCGAAGCAAAATAGAAAGGCTGGTTGCCCGGCGTTACCGTGCCGGCGGTCGCAATGCATGTGTCGTTTCGCGTGGTGCAGTCGATGCGTTGCGGCGCTCCATATTCCTGATAACCGAATTCGACGATCGCATTATTTACGCTCAAGCCCGCGGGCGGCTTCAGGGTAAGCGACATCGGCACAAAAGTTCCGCGAACCACGGAGTCCGGAGCCGGGTATGGGAGCATTTTGGCCATCCACATATCGCTGCGCTGATAGTTCAGCCAGTCGGTGCGCAAAAGCAGCCAGGAGTTGTCCGGCAGCAGACGGTTGCTTTCAAAGCCGTAGACCATGCGCAAGCGCGACGTGGCCGTCACCAGGCTGCGCGTGTAGGCTCCGGCGAGGTCTGTGCGATCCATGGTGAACTGCCGCACGGCGTTGGCATTTTCCGCGATGTTGCCCACGCAAATGTCGTTGCCCACGCCCAGCGGATTGCCGCCGTGGATGCCGCTACCCGAACAATAGTTCCAGATCACGCCGGGGCAGTTTACGTAAACCTGGCCCACGCTGCTGCCCGCGTAACATTCCCCGTTGGCCCGGGCGAAGCAGGCCGTATAGGAGCCGGATGTGCCTGTAGCGATACTGGAGCCAGGCCCGCTGATGTCGATCAGGGGATGAGAGCCGCAACTGTTCCCTTGCGCCAGCAGTTTACGATTGATCCCCACGATGCTGCCGGATCCGAAGAAGTCGTCCGGATCGGCCACCAGGCTGGGTGTGGCCTGGTAAAGCTGTCCGGTCACCAGAGTGAAAGTCGGGTCGCCGCCTCCGCCTTGAACCGGCAGGTTATCGAATGCCCGGATCGATTCGTAAGCGGGGGCCTCCGCGCCCGCCGCGTTTGGGTGGCAACCGGCGTCAAAACCCCAGGCGTGTCCATAGACGCCGGCGAAAGGCGGATTCGTACTCGTATAATTCACGCCAGCCGCCTGGAAGGGCGTCACATTGGCAAAGGGCAGGCTAAAGATGCCAGGCGCCGATCCCAGCGCGGTCTGGTAGTCGGTGGGCCAACCCCAAATGGGCTGTGCCCACTCGGGGACGTTGGTGGCTACAGCCTCACCGCCGTCGCGCCATTCGCCGTGTCCGCTGGTATTGTTGGTGTCCTGGATAAGGCAGTTACCATGCGGGTCCGGCGCGCCGCCGCAACCGCCAAGCGGGTTCCAATACGCGGCCAGGGAGCCGTTCTCCGTGGTGCCCTTTGCCGGGACGCTCGATTGGATGCTGATCCACCACAGGGTCACCGGGCCGCTGGGAATGGCTGGCTCGGCGCCGTAACTGTTCCGCTGAAATACCCATGCGCCGGCAACGCCGTCATAGTTCTTCATCGCCAGCGTCATCAATTCGTTCTGTTGAACGAACCACTGGCAGTTCGTGACGGTGCTCGCCGCCACACAGGCAGTGTCCCCAACTTGCGTGGTGCGCAATTCCCCCGGGGCGCCGGTGAACTGGAACTGCGGAGTTGAAAAATAAGGCTCGTATCCCGTTACTCCTCCGCTGGTATGGCTGTTGATATCGATCAGGATGCACTGGTTGCCGCCCGGCAGGCCATAGATGGAACAGCTTGAGCTCGAGGCCGGAACACTCGAGATGTTGGACGTATTAATCGGCTGGAACGGGTTCCCTTGCACCTGGACCCAGCCGGTTTCGCCGGTTTCCGCGAGGGCATGCAAGCTACGCCCTGTGTATCCGGTCTGCGTGGCGGCTACAGGACCGTTCGGCGTGTCGAAGGTATTGATGGCGCCCACGATCCGCGGACCATTCGCTTGCCCGGCGTGGGCTGGATTTCCATCTCCCGGCGAGAATGCAAAGGCCCATGCAGGGCTGTCCTCGCCAATCGAATAGCAGGTGAAGAAGAAAACACCGGTGGACATCCCGTAGGGGATGCAATTCCAGCCATCTGGCCCGCTGCTGTACTGGCTGGCAATGAACGTCGGATCGAAGGTAGCCATCTGATCGGCCACGCTCTCGGACGCGCTCACCTGCGGAGTCAGGTTCGTAAACGTCAGGCCGTTGCTGTACGTAACGGAATATGCCGTGGTGCCCGTGACGCTGGCATTCTGAATTTGCGAGCCATTACCGTAAGGAACGGACGGCTGCGAAATCGATGGCGGCGTAAAGACGCCTTGAATCACCAACGGACCGCCGCCGTTAGGGTCCAGCGCGACAGTATAGAAAGTGAGATTGGCCTGCGTCTGGTCGATATTGGCTGTCTCGCCGGCGGGAATAATACCCACCGTTTGCCAGGGATTCGCGACGTAGTTTCCGCTGCTGTTCCTGGAGGGTGCCACCATGTATCCGTAGTAAGCGGTGGATGCCGTGGCCGGATTGATCCAGTAGAGTCCGCCAAACAGACAGAACCAGCCATTATTGACTTGCTTGTCGAAACAAGGTGTACCCGCCCCGTTATCCGGGTAGGTGGGAGCCGTGCTTTCAATCGCGGCCATGCTGGCGGCGGTGAGCGTAACGGTGCTACCGTCGGTGGGCGCCTGGTCGCGCCAAACCATAACGGCAAAGTTATTGGCGCACCAATAGACGTTTCCTGAGGGCGGCGTGCCGGATACCGTCAGGTGGTTGCCGTCCACGAAACCGGCAATCGCGTATTCGGTGGAGGTGGTGCTGTTCGGAGGTGTGGTGCAGGCGTCGTTATTCGCCGATAGCCGGATATGGCCGTTGCCTCCCGTAACCCAATAGAGACTGAAGTTGTCCCCGGAAACCCAGGTTAAGGTTGCCCCGGACACGGTTCCAGTGCCGGAATGCGGGGACGATTCCTGCACGTTGAAGCGTGGGTTGGTATCGAGCAGCCACGGAAGTACGCCGAATTGCGAGGTGCTGGCCTGTCCAACGGACTGCTGGCTGCCGCTCTGGCCCATGGTCATCTGCGCGGTGGAAGTGGCACATGAAGCGCCATCATTCAGGGAAAGGCACACATCCAGTACCCGGAAGTTGGTGGTGGCGGAGTTCACGTATCCGGTAAGCGTGACGCTGAGTTGATCGAGCGACCAGCCTTGCGCGTAGCTGGAGGAACCATACCCGGCGTTCCAGGCAGCGTTTCCTGTCAGGGGAGGGCGCAGAACCAGTGGCGCGGTGGTGTTGGCAGCGGTCGTATTGCCTGAGCCGGCAACCACGCTGCATGGCGAAATCCAGGGACCGGCGATGTCGCAAGGAATGGTCTGTCCCTGGTTGAAAGCGGAGCCAAACGGCATCACGCTCCAGTAGCCGAAGTTATTTCCCCGCAGTCCCAGACGCTGCAGGAGGACGCCCGTTAGAGGGTCGATAAAGGATTCGGCCGGCAAGCCGCCGACGGCCTCGGGCCAGGGTTGATCTCCGGGATGTGCGGCATCGGATAGCCAGGGGTCGCCGTATGCGATTCCCAATGGAATGTTGCCGGTGGTAAACGTAAAGTCCGCGGTGTCGCCGGTGGAGGGGCAGGTAATCATGCCGAAATACGGCGTATAAGCCTGGAGAGCGCGCGAAAAATGGCGTATGCCGGAATGAGTCCCGGCCGTCGCATACTGCGCCGTGCGCTGGCCGAGCAGAACTGTCCGGGCAAGGCCGCTCGTAACCGTACTGGGCCGGATCAAATCGGAATTGGAATTGGCGAACGTACCCGGATCCACGTCCAGGGCCAGCGGCGTAAGACCAACGTTCTGGCTTAACTGGATCGTACACGCATTGCCGTCGGGTGCCGTGTATGCGATCAAGGCCTGCGTGGCGGTGGTGCCCAGCACGCGGAAGTTCCCGATCGCAGCCATGCACGAACAGGCGGAAGCGGCAAACAGAATTGCCTGCTTCATCGGACCAGCCCCTGTATCTTCATCGCCCACCAGTCCACAGAAAGCCCCTCCGCTCCGCCTCCGGTAGTCATGTCGATGAACTGGGGAGTCAGTGTGGCCGCGGGCGCGGCCGCTACGCTTCCCGTATAAGCGCCATTAATTTGAAATTGGATGGTCCCTGGTGTGGCGGAATAGATGCGTACGTGATACCAGGTATTTGGAGCCGGGGCCAGACCGCTGTTGAAGCATGTCTTCGTCCCGTTGACGATCGTTTCGTATACCCAGTTGGTAGTGCTCTCATTCGCCGGGCACCCGCCGCCGGCCGGATCGTACCGCACAGCAATCTCGTTCCCGTTTGCGGGATGATACGCAGCTTGATTGTCGCTGAAACCAATTAAGTACCTGGCGCTCGCCACGCTGTTTGCGTCGGTTTGGAAGATGGCCTGCGCCTCCCAATAGGACCAGGCCCCTCCCGTTCCCAGATTCGCGAAAGCGTAGACCGCGCCGTCAGGCGAATCGGACAATGTGAGAGAGCAGCCATCGCCTGCATTAGCCCCGCTATTCAGAAGGAAAATTCCGGGGTGATTAGCCACGCCTTGGGACATGTAATTCCCGCAGGTTGTGCCTAGCGTCACTACATCCCAGTGCAGCGTGCCGATCGTTCCGTTACTATCCTTGCCCGGCAGGAATTCGTCCACCGCGTTCATCACGGAAGAATCGAGCGGAGTGAAATCGACAGTCCCCGACGCGTTCGTCAGGTTGTTGCGAAACGTATAACTTCCGCCTCCGGCGCCCGCGCAGGACCACCCACCGTTCACATACATGGCCATCGCACCGGACCCGCCCGCCGCGCACGCGGTGGTCCCGGTGCAATTCGAACAGTAAAGAATACTTCCGTTCGCAGCGCTGCCGAGATTGGCGAATATGGCGCTGCCTACCTGCGCCGAGTTGCTCAACGTAAGGTTTGTGGCCGCCAGATTGCCGGCCTGGCTGGCATCGTTAATCACCGCCATCACGGCATTGCTTTGCGGAAACTGCGGCGACCATCCAGCGACGTGCACCGTTTGCGCCGGCAGCGAAGTGTAGCGGTTGGACGAACTGCCACCAAAATCGACAAATACGAAATCCGCCTGACTGGGCGCGCCGTGGAACATGGCGCCCGGCGCTGGATTCGCGGAATTGGCCGAGATCACGCTGGGCCCCACCTCGTTCGCGAAATCGATCTGATAGCCGGTGTTGTTAAACATCTGCAGAGTGAAATTTCCCGAGCCCCCATTTAGCCGCACTCCCGCCGTGGTCGTATTTACCACGTCGCCCGAAATGATCTGGCTGGGAGCCCGCACTTCCAAACCGGTGGGGCCGGAAAATTCCGCGGCCGACAGATTGTGACTGCCGGCGCCGCTGTCGATCAGCATCCCCCATCCCGTTGCCGTGGTCGCCATGACCTGGCTGCCATCCAGCGAACTATTACTATAAACACCGCCCAGCGCGTTCAGAAAAGTATTGATGTTCGAAAGGTGACCGTTGCCGTTGTAAGTGCTGGAGGTTTGCACCTGCATTCCCCAGCCGCCATTCTGGTACAGCACCATTTCGACGAAATCGGAATCGTGAGGGCCGCGAAACGTCCAGCCATTTCCGTTATTGAATGCCGATCGGATACCCGTGAAGTAACCTTCCAGATCCAGGAAAGGTGTGGCAAACGTGGAATCCAGACCCCACTCGGTATAAATCCCATCGGAGTATGCATTCCGTACGGATACGTCCGTCATTTCCAGGCCATGGCCATATAGCCGGATGCCGTAGCTGGCTCCGGTTTGGTTGGCCTTGTTGCCGTCGATCGTGCAGCCCCGAATCTCTCCGCGAAATAAACCATATAAGCTATTCTGGCCGGTCAGCCCGGCGAAATTCGTCTGCGAAATGACATCGGTATTGGCGGCGTTCTTCAGCATCAGGGTGGTCACGCCCGAGCCCGCGCACTCGATCTTGCCCGTGCCCGTTTGGTCGGTGAGAGAATCCGTAAAGCGGATGCCGCCGACGGTGTGGGTCCCTACCCCGAAGAAAATCTTCTGGCCCTTGAGCAGAGTGATCGCGCCGTTCACGACGTAGGTGCCGTTATCCGCCCGCACCTCGCCGGCACCGGATGCCAGCGCCGCCGCAAACGCGGCCGTATCGTCGGTAACCCCATCGCCTTTTGCGCCGAAATCCTTCACGTGAACCACGTCCTGTAGCTTGGAAGTCACCGTGCGCACAACGGCGCCGGCGCCCAATTGAAGGAACGAACTCGTCCCCGTCGATTGCTGTACCCATGTGTTAGCGGATGCGCACAGGTACTTGTTCTGCCCGGGGGCCGCATCGGTGGCAAAGAACTCGGCACCTTGTATGCAGGACGCCGGCAACTGTGCGGTGGTCCCGCGCTTGGCTGGCAGTGTGTACGTCGCGCCGGACGCGTCCCAAGGGCCGATCTGGGTACGCCCCCCATTCACAACCGTCTGTCCGGTAAAAGAGGCCGCACTCCCTAACAGGAGCATCGAGAGATTGAAGGCTGAATGCCTGATGCCGATCGCGGAAAGCTTCATTAGTAATTCCTCACAATTGTGGCTTTGTAACTGGCGCTGGGTGGAGTCACGCCAAATCCAGACAGGTTGCAAAGCCGAACCGTTACCGTGTTCGTGCCGCCGACCAGCATGATGCCCACCACACCTGAAGGTAGAGCCGGCCAGCCGGGCGCCACAGCGTCGCCGGGATTGGCGCCGGCCACGGTGATGGTCTGGTCCGCGGCGCACGTGCCGGTGGTCATGCTGGGAAAATTCAATGTTGCCGAATTCATCAAGTAAGTCGGGATCACACCGTTGTCTACCGCGAGCGTACTCTGTCCGGGAGCCTCGGTGACGACGATGCCCTGGCCGCCGGCCAGTGTCTTGGTGCTCTCGAAAGCGCGTTGATCACGTCCGCCGGTGCTATCCCATGTCCCATTCGTTGCCGTCCAGGTGTAAATCGGCAAAACGTTCGGCGGAAATGATGCGATACCGGCCTGCTGGGTGCAACCCGCGGAGCAGGCTACGGTCAGATTACTTCCAACGATCAGAGTGCCGGAACTGTTTACGTAGACGTAGGCTGTTCCGGTGCCACTCCCACCGATCGTCGCCGTCGCGCTATTCGTGATGCTGTAGACCTGGTAGCCGAAGCGCACATTGCATGGAGCTGTGGGCGCGCAGCCGGACCCGATCGTCAGCACGGTGGAGGAGGTCCGGACGGCGGCAAGATCTCCGAGTTGGTACGCCATACCGGCCCCGCCTCCGCTGCCGGAAACGTTCGCCGCCTGCCACGCTCCCGCGGAGGAACTCCATACCAGGGTCTGGCCGTTGCTGGGATACGTGCTGGAGACGGGTTGCCCTTGAATGGCTTTCACGGTGGCCGCGGTCAGCGTGCCGCCCAAATCACCGCCGGCGCCGGGCAGTTGGCTGGAGGCCAGCGAACCCGAGATCTGCCCGAATCCGTAGTCGCCGGTCTGTGCCGTAACGGTGCCGGTTCTGCCGAAGACGCTGGTTACCGCGCCGCTGCCCGATACAGTGCCAGGTTGCCATGCCGAAGCGCTCGAATTCCATACGAGCGCCTGGCCGTTGGCTGGAGCCGTGTTCGACACCGCCCGGCTTTGGATACCGGTCACCGTGACGGCCGTCAGATTTCCGCTCAAATCGCCGCCCGCCGCGGGAAACTGGCTGGAACCGAGCGCACCGGATATCTGCCCAAAGTTGTAATCGCCGGTCTGCGCCGTTACCGCGCCAGTTCTGCCGAACACGCTGCTCACGGCGCCGCTGCCGGAGACCGTGCCCGGTTGCCATGCGGAGGCCCCGGCATTCCATAGCAGAGCCTGGCCATTGGCCGGCGTGGTGCCGGCTACGGCGCGGTTCTGGATTCCGGTCACCGTGGCGGTGGTCAACGTGCCGTTCAGGTCGCCTCCGGCACCTGGAAGCTGGCTTGAGCCGACGCTGCCGGATATTTGTCCAAAGGCATAATCGCCGGTCTGCGCCAGCACGGCGCCTGCTCTGCCAAATACGCTGCTTACCGCGCCGCCACTTCCGCCTGCACCTACGGCTGCGGTGCCTGCGCCGTTGACCACGCAATAGCCCGTCTGCGCCGTGCTGAAGTTGACGGTGACATTGTAGGTCGCCGGGCTGATCTGGATCTTGTCCGGCTCCACGCGCTGCGGTGGCGAGGAGTTGTCATAGCAATCCACCACCAGATTTGCCGTTCCGAACTGATGCACGGTACCCGGAATGGTAATGCTGACGAGTGCCGAGAACGCATAGGCAGCGTTGCCGGCCTGTGCCGGCGCCGGCGCCCACTGATTCGTAGCCGCGTTCCACTGCAACACTTGGGCGTTGGAGGGGGCCGCGCCGCTCACGTTCCGGCCTTGCAGCCGATTTACCGTCAGTCCGGCCGGAGCGCCCGATACGTCTCCACCCAGTGCGAGCCATTGAATGGCGGTTCCGGTGCTTGAGAGCACCTGGTTGGCGGTGCTCGAAGTCACCGACAGGCTGTTGCCTTCCGCGGTCCACGTATTAGCCGGATTGCACGCATATACGTTGGCCCCCGGCGGCGCCGTCGTGAGGAAGAAGAACTGTCCTACCGCACAACTGGAGGGCATCGCGCTTCCCGTTTGCATCGGTTTTGTGGAACCGGCCGCGGAAAAATCGACGCTTTTGCTCTGCGTGCGCAAGTCGACTAATGTTTGCCCCTCTCCCGTGGCAAGAAATACAGCCAAGAGGCAGAGGCCCGTTGTTACTCTGCATTTATCCATGTTTTATCAGTAAGGCCTCTGCGTAGGCTGGAAGCCGAACCGCGGCTCGACAGGACGAGGCCACTCCTGATACGATCCAAGCACATCGCCGCAAAGAATCGCCGGCTTAATCAGCGCAAGTCATAGAAAATGCAGGTATTTCAGAGTTGATTGGACTCGTGATCGCGCATAATCCGCTGCCACCGACGGGTATGAAATAGGTTGGCACCGCGCGAAGCACGGTCTTGTGTGAGAATTCATTTAGGGGAGATGCAAATCGCCCGATCGCTCTTATGTGTGGTATCGCAGGATTCGTAACGCGTAGCCCCGGCTCCTCGCCGGATGCGCAGCTCATGCGCATGACGGACGCCATTCGTCATCGCGGGCCCGACGCTGCCGGCTATTATCGCGACCATTTCGCCTCCCTGGGCCACCGCCGCCTCAGCATCATAGATGTCGCCGGAGGCCACCAGCCCATGTCCAACGAAGACGGCGCACTCCAGATTGTATATAACGGCGAGATCTTCAATCACGCCGATCTGCGCCCTACCCTCGAACAAGCCGGCCATCGATACCAAACCCGTTGCGATACTGAAACGATACTCCATGCCTACGAGCACTACGGCCCGGATTGCGTGACGCGCTTCCGGGGCATGTTTGCGTTCGCCATCTGGGACAAAAACACGCGTACGCTGTTTTGCGCACGCGACCGATTGGGCAAAAAGCCCTTCTACTATTATTGGGATGGCCGCCTGTTCGCCTTTGCCTCCGAGATCAAGGCGCTGCTCGCGCATCCAGCTATTTCGCCTCGCTTTGAAGAATCGCTGCTCTCCGAATATCTGAACTTCGGCTACTGCTCGGGCGAGCAGACGCTCTTCTCGGGCATCCGCAAACTTATGCCCGGCTACTGGCTGCGGCTGACGTCTGAAAAACTCGAAATCCGGCAGTATTGGGAGATTCCTTATGCCCCGTTCCAGGAAGATAAGAGCGCCGGGTGCGACGACCAATCCTGGATTACCGAGTGCCGGAATCGTCTGGAAGAAGCTGTCCGCACGCGTCTGATGAGTGACGTGCCTCTCGGTATGTTTCTCTCCGGTGGCGTCGATTCCAGCGCCATCGCGGCTCTCATGAAGCCCATGTCCACTGGGCCGGTCAAAACCTTCGCCGTCGGCTACCGTGAAGAGAGTTTCAGCGAACTCGCCTACGCCCGGCAGGTGGCCGACAAAATCGGAACCGAGCACCATGAGGTCGTCATTGGCAAAGACGATTTCTTCGATGCGTTGCCCCAACTGATCTGGCATGAAGATGAGCCCATCAGCTGGCCCTCCAGCGTGTCCCTCTACTTCGTGTCCCGACTGGCCGCCGAGCAGGTCAAGGTCGTCCTCACCGGCGAAGGCAGCGACGAATTATTCGGTGGCTACGCTCGCTATCGTACAAATATCCTCAACCGGCGGTTGCTGAAGGCCTATGGCACGCTTCCGCGCTTGGTACGCGATGCGCTGCGCTCCACCATCGATAACTCACGCCTGCTTTCCGGCAACATCCGCAGGAAGCTGCAGCATTCCGTTTTGGGACGCGGTGAAGATCTTGAATCGCTATACCTCGATAACTTCTATTCCGCTTTCTCGCGCGCCGAGCAGCAACGACTGCTGACGGTGCCATTCGATGGGACTTACGATTCCTACCTGCACTACTGGAAGTCCCAGCCAAATGCCGGCCTGCTTCCCCGTATGCTGTATGCGGATCAGAAGACCTATCTGGTCGAGCTGCTGATGAAGCAGGACCAGATGAGCATGGCCTGCTCCATCGAGAGCCGCGTACCTTTTTTGGACCATGAGTTGGTCGAATTCGCCGCCACCGTTCCCGATCGCCTCAAGCTGCGTGGAGGCGTGGGCAAGTACATTTTGAAGCGAGCCGTCGAAGATATTCTCCCGCGCGATATCGTCTATCGCAAGAAGATGGGCTTCCCCACGCCACTTCGCCAATGGCTGATGGAACCCAGCGCCGACGCCCTGATCGCCGAACTCCACGATCGCGATGGCCTGCTGGCCCCTTACATCGATTTCACGTACCTGAACGATCTCCTTTCCCGCCACAAAAACGGCCTCGAAGACGCCACCGACCGCATCTGGCGCCTTCTGAACCTGCAGCTCTGGGGAAAGATATTCATAACCAGCAAGACGGGCGTGCTTGCCTGTCAGCCGTCATGAATCTTACCCGTCTGCTGCAAATGAGCCCTGCCGAAATCGGGACCCGCGTCGAACAGGGCTTCTCCAGACGCTGGAGTAACCCACCAACCTGCCGGCTCATCCCGTCTTCCTCGACGCCAGCCTTTCCCGAACCCCCGCCATACTCAGTGGAGCAAGCTGAGAAAATCTGCAAACACCGCTTCGATTTACTAGGCTACAAAGACCTCGATTACGGTACTCCCATCGACTGGCACTTCGACCCCGTACACAACAAGCGGGCCCCGCGCAAACCCTGGCATGAAATCCCGTTCCTGGATTTCGATCGTTTTGGCGATCACAAAGTGATCTGGGAGCTGAACCGCCACCAGCACCTGGTCACGCTGGCGCAAGCCGGTTTCCGCGGCGAGCTGATCGCGCAATGGACGCAGTGGCAACGCGAAAACCCGTACCCTATCGGCATCAACTGGGCAAGCACGCTGGAAGTCGCATTCCGCGCGCTCTCCTGGCTCTGGGTGCGACACGTAATCGGAGACTTTCACCCCGATCTACTGGCCGCCCTTCACCTCCACGGCTGGTACATTGAGCGCTTTCTGTCCACGTACTTCTCCCCGAACACCCATTTGCTAGGCGAAGGCGTAGCGCTCTTCGCCATCGGCACGACATGTCCGCAAATTGCGGATGCGGCGCGCTGGCAGGCCCGCGGCTGGAGAATCGTGCTGCAACAGGCTGAGGCTCAAGTTCGTCCCGATGGATTCCATTTTGAGCAATCCGTCTACTACCACATCTACGCTCTTGATTTCTTCCAGTTCGCGCGCGTGCTGGCGGCCAAGAACGGGATTGCGATCCCGGAATCTTTCGACCGTACCATCGCCAGAATGAGTGACGCACTCGCAGCCATATCGCAGGCCGGGCGGCCGCCCAATTTTGGAGATGACGACGGAGGCCACGTGATTGGGGGGCAGGCTTTAGCCGCCTCCGGACCGCAATCCGGCAGCCTGGCCCTTCCGTCCGCCGGCATTTACAGCATGACATCGCAGAACTCTCAACTATTCATCGATGCCGGCCCCCAAGGGGCCCTCACCGGGGGGCACGGTCATGCCGACGCCCTCAGCATCCAGCTAATCGTCAACGGGCGCCCGACACTTATCGATCCGGGAACATTCTGCTATGTCTGCCCGGAACGGGATCGCTTTCGCGGTACGGCCGCCCACAACACACTTCAAGTGGACGGCCGCGATCAATCCCAGCCGAATGGGCCCTTCGCCTGGACTGGCATGCCGGAAACCACCGTCGATCACTGGCACACTGGTCCAAGTGTCGATTTATTCGCCGGGCATCACAACGGGTATTATCCAGTCATCCATCAGCGCTGGGTTTTCAATTTGAAATCCAAGTTCTGGTTAATCCGCGATGTGGTGAGGGGCCCCCTGCGCCACCAACTCGACATCCACTGGCACTTCCTTGATGAGCACGACCTAACCATCCTGCCTGCCGCCGGACACAATTGGTCCAGCTCAGTCGAGTCCTGGGAATGGTCCCCCGTTTACGGCAAAAAGGAGCCCGCCAAGGTCTTGCGCTTCAGCACGGAAACCTCCCTACCCGCCGAATTCGCGGTGCTGCTCCTGCCCTCCGCGCCCGGAACGTTCACTCAGAGCGCGCCAGGCATCTACCAGTACAAAGAACCCCAGGGGTCGCACGAATTCATCTTCGGTGACCGGTTCATTTATCGCGCCACCGGCCCCGCCGGCGCCGCGGAGTTCACGTTATGAAAGTGCTGTGGGTCAAAGCCGGAGGCCTGCTTCCCCCCGATATGGGTGGCAAAATCCGCAGCTACAACATTCTAAAGCAACTCGCCAGCCGCCATGAGATTACCCTTTTTACCTTTTACCCGGAACATCCGGATGACCGGCACCTTGTGGGCGACAGCTTTTTCGCCAAGATCATTGCCGTGCCCTTGCCGCTTCCGCCGCGCCGGAGCCTAGGCGAATATCTCCGCTCGGCCCGCATGATGGCCGCCGGCCGCCCAGTGACGATCGACAAGTTCTTGAGTCCCACAGTGAGCCGCCGGTACGCCGAGCTGCTCGCATCCGCTACGTTTGATGTAGTGGTGTGCGATTTCCTGGTGCCGGGCTCGCTCATGCACTGGAAAGCGACGCCACCCACCATTCTGTTCACGCACAACGTGGAGGCACAGGTGTGGGAGCGCCACTACAAGGTCACTTCCAATCCGGTCATGAAAGCCGCATGTTTTCTGGAATCCCGCGCGCTGGCTAGCGCCGAGCGCCGCTATGTCCAACTGGCGGATCACGTTTTGACTGTTTCGGAAAACGATCGCGCTGCTTTCTTGCAATACGTGCAACCCAGCCGCATATCCGTGATTCCTACGGGCGTCGATACGGAATACTTCCAACCCTTCCCAGACCCCGAACAGCCCGATACTATGGTCTTCACCGGCACGATGGACTGGATGCCGAACGAAGATGGCGTGGCGTACTTTGTCGATAAGATATTTCCGCTGATCCGGCAGGAACTCCCGGACGCGGCGTTTTGGGCGGTCGGCCGGCGCCCTCCGCGGCGCATCCAAGCCCTGGCCTCGGCTAATGTGGTCGTAACCGGTGCGGTGGACGACATCCGTCCCTATCTTGGCAAAGCCGCGGTGTGCGTGGTGCCGCTACGGAGCGGCAGTGGAACCCGCATCAAGATCTTCGAAGCCATGGCCATGGGCAAAGCCGTGGTCTCGACCCGTATGGGCGCCGAAGGCCTGCCCGTCCGCGATGGCGAGAACATCGTGCTGGCTGACGATCCTGCCGATTTCGCCCGCGAAGTCGCGCAACTCTTGCGCACTCCGGACCGCCGTGCGAAACTCGGCCAGGCCGCGCGCCAGCTCGTAGAGGAGAATTATGGGTGGCCCTCGGTAGCCGCTCACTTCGACCAAATCATGCATTCCGTCATAAGACAAGCGGCCCATGCGTAAGATCCTCGTGGTCTTCGGCACCCGTCCCGAAGCTATCAAGCTTTGTCCGGTGCTCTTGAACCTGCGGCAAAGCGACCGGTTCGAGGTGCGCGTCTGCGTGACCGCACAGCATCGCGCAATGTTGGATCAAGTGCTGGCAGCCTTTGAAGTAAAACCCGATTACGACCTGAACCTGATGCAACCGGGGCAGACGCTCGCCCAAATTACAGCGCGCATTCTGGCAGCCTTCGAACCGGTAATCCACCGCGAGCAACCCGACATGGTGCTCGTGCAGGGAGATACCACCACCACGCTCGCGGGCACCCTGGCGGCCTTCTACCAACATGTGCCGGTAGGCCATGTGGAGGCCGGACTGCGAACCGGCGATCTCTTGCAGCCGTTTCCGGAGGAGATGAACCGCGTCGTGACCACCCGCTTAGCCGCCCTGCACTTCGCGCCCACGGAAACCGCGCAGAGCAACCTGCTGGCCGAAGGCATCGACGCGACACGCATCTCCGTCACCGGCAATTCGGGGATCGACGCGGTGCTCTACGTGCGCGATGCCTTGGCCGCCGGCCGGCTCGCCGGCGGTTGCTGGCCTCAATTGGATGCGAGCAAGAAACTGATTGTAGTCACTGCTCACCGCCGCGAAAGTTTCGGCGAGGGGTTTGCGCATATTTGCGAAGCCCTTGCGCGGCTTGCCAGACGGGATGACATCCAACTGGTCTACCCGGTGCATCGCAATCCGAATGTCATGGACCCGGTTTACCGGCAGTTGGATGGTCTGGCAAATGTATTTCTCGTGGAACCGCTGGACTACGTCCCGTTTGTGGACTTGATGCGGCGCGCATACCTGCTGATCACCGATTCAGGCGGTATCCAGGAAGAAGGGCCTTCGCTTGGAAAGCCCATTTTGGTGATGCGGGAAAAGACCGAGCGTCCAGAAGCGGTGGCTGCCGGCACAGTCAGATTGGTCGGCACGGATGTGGACCGGATCCTGCATGAGGCTACACGCCTGCTGGATAGCCCATTGGAATACAACAGCATGGCGCGAATCCACAATCCGTACGGCGATGGCCGCGCCAGCGACCGCATTCGCCAGGCCATAGCGGCTTATTTCACTTAGAGTCCCAGTTTTGCAGCCGCATTGTCGCGAAACAGAGACCCTTCGCGGATGTATCGCCTGACGGTGGCCAGCGACCGGTGCCCCGTCTGCTTCATAATGGCGGACTCGCTCGCGCCATTCGTGGCTGCCTGCGTGGCCAGGCCCGCGCGTAAGCTGTGCCCGGCGTACTCCGCGCTTTCCAGCCCGGCCCTTGCGGCGGCACGTTTTACGAGATAGCCCACGGAATCCGCATGCAGCGCCCGGCCGCCGACCGCGCCGCCTCGGCCGATGGCGCGGAATACAGGGCCAGCCGTGATGCCCCCCTGGTCCCGCCAGGCATCCAGCGTGCGCACCGGACAAGTTTGCGGATCGGACCCGAACGGCAGCGCCACCTTCCTTCCCTGCCCTTCCTGATCGGTTTTCGATTTGCCGAGCCGCACGATGAGCCCGTCCGGTGTGGTTTCCAGGTCCTCGACCCGCAGCGCGGCCAGTTCCGATCTTCGAAAACCCCCAGCGAAGCCAACCAGCAGCAATGCCCGATCGCGCAACCCCTGAAGATCCGGCGGGAGCTCCGCTATGACACGCCGGAGATCGGAAGTCAGGAAAGGCTTCTTTCCCTGTTGTGACGTTCCTTTCCGGCGTTTGATTCCCTTCCAGACCTCGCTCACGATGGCATTCTGCATGGTCGCGGGCGAAGGCAGGCCAGCCGCCTGATGGGCCCTGTTGATGGTGGTGAGCCGCCGGGCAAGGGTGGAGGCCTTAAGTTTTGCTGCGCGGCCAGTGAGGTAAAGGGCGACCGTTTCCGGTGCAGCCGGCAAAGGCGCCAAATGATGGGTCTCGCACCACTCCCGGAAGTCCTTCCAGTCTGCCTGGTAGGCTCGTAGCGTGTTATCGGCCTTAGCGGAGGCCGCAAATTCGCGAGCTTGCTGGCTGAGAGTGGCCAGGCTTCCTTGGCCGGGCACGGTTTGGAGCGCGGTAAGCTCAGGCAAGACAAAATTCTACCATACTTCTGATAACGTTCTATTATCAGGAGTAAATAACCCAGCATTTTTCGTAGATGCGCACAATCGCCGCCGCATGTTAGCCTGATTTGGTGCCTGATAAGCCTACATGGTTCGGGCGGTTAGACCAAGTCATTGAAGAGCTTGCCGGCCTGCGTTGGCCCTGGGTGGATCGCGAGACTCTCCAGTCGCTCTTACGCGTGGGTCCGAGAAGAGCGCAGCAAATCTTGCGGCCTTGCGTTACCCGCCAAATCGGAGCCAATGGTGTGGCCGACCGGGAGGAATTGATCGCGCATTTGAAACGGCTGGCCGCGGGCGAGGAAGTGCATTACGAACGGCGCCGGCGCCAAAGATTAGCTCGAGCCCTGGACGGCCTGCGGCAATCGGCTCTAATGCAGCCGAAAGTTTTGGTCGAAGCCCCCACAACTATGCTCAATCAGGAATTTGCCGGTTTGCCGGAGGGTGTCTCGGTGTCGCCAGGAGCGATTTCGATTACTTTCTCTTCGCCCAACGAGGCACTGCAGAGACTACTGGCCCTTGCCATGGCGATAGGCAACGATTTTAGCGAATTCGAGCGAATGGCCGGTGCCGAATCGACTGGTGCAATCATTACGACCACAGGGGTCATATAGAGTGCTGTGGCCCAAAGGAAAGTCTTTCGCTTTCACCATCTTTGACGATCCGGATTCGCAAACCCTGGAGGCTGGCCGCGAAGTGTACGCCCTCCTGACCGACCTGGGCTTCCGTACCACCAAAGGAATCTGGCCGATCCGCGGATCGGGAACGCCTTCCGACCACGGTGGCACGTGCGCCGAGCCCGCCTACCGTTCCTGGGTGCAATCCCTCCAAGGGAGGGGATTTGAGATCGGACTGCATAACGCGACGCTCCATACATCCCGCCGCGACCAAACGCAGTTGGGTCTGGAGACGTTCGCGGAGTACTTCGGCGGCTACCCGGTCACCTTGGCCCAGCACTACTATTGCGATGAGAACCTCTACTGGGGGGACCATCGCGTCAGCGGCGTGTATCGCATGCTTTACAGCGCTCTGACACGAGGCCAAAACCGAAATCGGTTTCACGGGCATATTCCCGGACACCCGGAGTTTTGGGGAGATTTATGCCTCGAACATATCCGATATGTACGTAATTTCACATTCGCCGAAACCAACACCCTGCGGGCTTGTCCCTATATGCCATACCACGATCCGGACCGGCCCTATGTGAACTATTGGTATGCTTCCGCCGAGGGCGCTACAGTCGAGCCTTTTGTGGATCGAATCGACGAGGCTAGCGTGGACCGTTTGGAGGCCGACGGAGGAGCATGCATCATGTACACGCATTTCGGCTTGGGCTTCTGGGATGGGCGGATACATCCGCAGTTCGCCGAGTCGATGGCTCGCCTGGCGCGGCGAAATGGCTGGTTTGTGCCGGTTTCTGAATTGCTGGACTATCTGCTGGCCCAGCGCGGCGGCCGGTCCGTGCTGCGGGCCGTCGAGAGACGCGAACTGGAAAGGCGCTGGCTATTGCACAAGGTGCGCTTCGGGAACGCCTGATTTGGGTCTTCGTCCGCGCCAGAACGCGAAGGCCACCAGGCAGACGAACCCGCCTCCGGATATTGCGGTGCCGGCTGCGAACGAAGCCGGCTCATAAGCGAAACGCACCCGATGCCTGCCAGGCTGCAGCAGGATGCCGCGAAACAAATAATTTGTAGTGATCCAATGCGATTGGCGCCCATCGAGGTATACCTTCCAGCCCGGATAATCGCAGTCGTTAAGCACCAACAATGCGGGCCGCTCCGCGACGGCGTCGATGTTCACCTCCTGCGAGGCGTAGGACAGTATTCTGGCGGCGCGCACCCGCTCGTTCGGCTGGGTATTGAGTTTCTGAATAGCGGCCGAATCCGCCGTGTCCAGACTCGGTAACGAAACCACCGCGGTGCGAAATATGTCCAGCGACGGAGACGCTAGTCTGGCAAGTGCCGATTGGTCGTCCTGCGCGACTTCCGCGTTGAAAAACAGAGCTGCGCGTGGAAGGTAATCCGGGTATTCGTAGATCTTGATTTCGTGGTCGTAGACCTGCCGGAATACCGGTTGTGCTACAAGATCTCCGCTAAAATGCGGATCGCCCCAGCCCGCCCAAGCGGCGCACGTATCCCCTTTTGGACCGGCGGTCGTCGTGAACAGGAGTTCAACCGTCTGTCCCTCGTACTCGCGCAGATCGACCGACCCTGGAATCCAGCGGCGCTCCGCCGGATTGTGTTTGGGGTCGATATAACGGTCGAACAATTGCCCAATCCGCCCGCTGCCGTCCCGGATTTCCAGACGGAACTCTACGCCGTCTCCGCATATGGGCATGGATCCGTCATATACGGCGGGCTGCATCGCAACGTCAAAAGAAAACTCGCGGTTGGCGGGTGTGATCGTGGTCCTGTAGGGGAGCCGCTCGTAAGGCGGATGCTCAAACAGGACCGCTTTGGTATCTCCCGAAATGGTGAACGCCCTGATTTCGATGAGGTTTTCCCGCCCGGGTAACAACCGTCCGGTGTTTTGCAGGATGACAGCCCGGATGAGCGGCGAACCGGTCACAAGGGGCCGCATGGACAGAATGTATCTTACCGAGGAAAGCTGCAAGAGCCGTCTTTTCAGGGGCGTGTCAAAAGTGTGTTCATTGCCCCCCGTGAAGCGTTCCACGAGATCCCCGTTTGGCGCGTGCGGCACTTCATCGCGCAGGAACGATCGTACAAACGGGAAGTATTTCCTGTAATACATTGCATCCAGGCCGCGAATATCGGCGATCTGGAAACTGCCGGCCCAGTTCGGATACAAGATGCCATCTCGTCCAAAAACGCGTTCGTTGGCCGGCGTATTCGATTTGAGAAAGCCAATGTAGGGAGCGCCGCGATAGGGGTTCGCATCGTCTGTCGCGGAACGTGTCAGCAAATAATAAACGGGGAAGATGTAGTTGCCCGTCAGTTCGCAAGTCAGGAGCAGCAATAGCGATCCAGCCAACCAGTTTGTGCTGCGAGGTCCCCTTTCCGGCATGTAAGATCCCAGCATGAGCAATGTGGCGGCGAATAAGACGGCAACCGCGCCTCCCAAGCTTAGATAGAACTCATGAGGCGCTGCCTTGGCTGCCAGCACGGCGGGCAATGAGATGGCGGCGATCCCGGCTAACGCCAGAAAGGCGATCGACAAGGAAAGCAGAAGACGCCGGCGGCTTACCTCCCGCGCCAATACCCGAGCCAGGCCAAACGCGCAAAGCACCGAGACCGAGAACGCTAGAATGGGCTCTTCATATTTCTGAAACCGGACAAGTTCAAAGAACGGCAGGTATCCGACCCAGTTGATGAGCGGCGCCCCATATCTTTTCAGAAGGACAACGGCAGTCGAACCGAGGAAGAAGAGGATGATGCGCTGCTCGCCTGAAAAGCGACGTTTGAAGTTGCCCGCCAAACTGAACGCCGCGATCAGTGCGAACAGCGCGGCAAGGATGCCGAAGAAATCACGTAGTGCGGTGTAGCCACCGAGGCCAGACGCGATCGTCTTCCAAGCGGTTCCGAATAGCATGGGGACTACATACGTGAATACCGAAAGCCCAAAACGGTCATGATCGAGGCCGCCAATATGGCCCAGGTTCCTGACTTGGTGCTGGTCAAATGAAACGTGCAGGAATTCCAGGAATGGCCCCAACAGAAATCCAGCCAGAGCCACGCCGAGCACATTTACGAAGACGAAGTAGGTTGCGTGCCGGCGGGCCGCGATTCGGAGCGCGGGGTCGCTCAAAAGGCGGAAGAAGAAGTAGGCGCAGGCGAATGTGAGCAGAAGCAGCGTGCTTTCCGGCATACCGCCGGCAATGGAGAGGAAAATCACGACGACCGTTAAAAGGACATTGCGGATACTTTGTTGCCGTAGCAGCCGTTCAATGCCGAGGAAAAGCGCAGGCATGAGAACGTCGACGCTCAGGTGCGGCATGTTGAAGAACAAAAGATGGTAGCCCGACAGCATGCAGACCATGCCGCCCGCCAGCGCGGGCGCAAGAGGCAGAAAAAGGCGCAGGTACAGATACGCGCACAACCCCGCGATCAGAAAGCGGCACAAGATGAAGAAGTTGAAGGCTCTGGGTCCAGGATGCAGCGCGAACAAAAGGTAGAGCGGGCTAAAGGGCTGCGACTGCATGTTCGCGGCGAGCGGCGCGCCATAGGCCTGGTAAGGATTCCAAAGGGGCAGGTTTCTTTCGGCAATATACTGATGGCGCACCAACGGGGCACCCGCCTCGGTCATCCAGGAGGACGCGCCCATATCATTGCCTCTGTAGATGGAGGGACCTTGGCTCCCGCCGTAGAAGGCGCCGTCGGGCATGATGCTGGTCACGCCTCCCCGGGAACCCGCCAACAGTGTCTTGTCGCCCCAGATGAACGGAAAGAAGCACAAATGCAACGCCAGGACGAGTAAGAGTGCGGCGCAGAAGGTCTGGTGCCTGGCGAGCCTGACGCCTATCTCCACGCGGCCGGCTCCGAAAGATCCTGCAGTTCCAGTCCGGCGTCCTCCAGGGTACGCCGGAGGTGGGGACTGTAGAAAGGATCGCCGCGCTCCAGCCAGGCGGCCCACCGCCGTTCGAAAAGATAGCGTTCTTCGAGCCTGACGCCGGCTTGGCGCGTCTGGCACTCAGCGTGGCGCAATAAGGCCGCCGGTTCTACGATCACTTCGTAACCGGCCTGGCGCGCGCGCAGACACAGATCCACGTCGTTATAATTTACAGGAAATGATTCGTCGAAGCCGCCCAGTTCTTCGAAAACATTCTTGCGGATCGCCAGACAGGCGCCGGTCACAGCGCTTACGTTTCGTGTGAACGGCAGCCAGTTCCAGTACGGGGAACCGAATGTGTTGCGATGTAAATGGCCGGCGCCCTCCATGATCCCGATGACAATGCCGGCGTGCTGAATGGCGCCCGAGGGGTATATCAGCCTGGCGCCGACAGGCCCCACGCGTTGCCGGTTGGCATGCGCCAACATGGCGGTCAGCCATTCATTTTCGAGCGGCTCCACATCGTCGTTCATAAAGACCAATACGCTACCGGTAGCATGCCTGGCGCCCAGGTTATTCATGGCGGCGAAGTTGAACGGGCCGGTATACGGCACGCGCACGCAGGCGCAAGTATTGAGAAGCCGATCCATCGCCGCAATGTCGCCTGCGCGATGCTGCACAATCACAAACTCCCTTTGGGAATGAGCGGTATGCTTCTCGACCGCCTCCAGACAGCGTTTCAAAAGCTTAGCGTTGCGCGAGCAGATGATCAGGCTGGCCTTTGCGTTGGCTGGGACCGGCCATCGGACGCGATAAGTGTTGGGGGAAGCACCAGCCGTTACCACCGCCTGCGCATCGAAGCGCGCCGCTGCTTCCGAGAGGGCCTTCAGGCCGGCAACTTGCGTATAGGGCTTGGCGGCGGCATGCTGGGCCGTTGAATCCGGGTGTTGCCGCCAGTGATAGAGGACCTGTGGAATGTGCCGGATCGCTGTCGTCCGCGCGGCCAGGCGAAGAGCGAGATCATAGTCCTGGCTGCCGTCATATCCGGCGCGAAACCAGCCCAATTCGCGCAGCGTCATGGTCCGCACCACCAGCAGGTGACCCAGGTACATACCGCACCGCAGCAGATCCGGCGAGAAGGCGGGTTTGAAGATCGGCTGTACCCGGCGTCCGTGACTGTCCAGGTAGTCCTCGTCGCTATACAACAGGTCGGGCTGCGAATCCTGGACCGCCTGGACCACACAATCGAGCGCGTGCGGAGCCAGGACATCGTCCTGGTCCAGAAAGCCGGTGTATTCGCCGCGGGCTAATTCGCCGGCCCGGTTCAAAGTGCCAGAAATACCCAAATGCTGGCCGGAACGCACAAAACAGACGCGCGGTTCAGCCGCCATCAGAGCCGTAAAATACTCGGCTACGCGACCACCTTCGGAGGCATCATCGCACGCGCATAGCTGCCAGCAGCCGTAGGTTTGGTTAAGGACCGAAGCAACCGCGGCCTCCAGCCACTCGGCCCGCGGATTGTGGACCGGCAAAATCAGGCTGATGAGCGGTTCTCTGGCGACTCGCCGCTCGACCGGTGTCCGTTCGCTTTCCACCCAGAGCCGGTAACGATCCGCCGTATAATGCGGATGCACCAACTTCAGATAGAGTGGGTGCAAAGGGGAATGCAGGAGCAATTGGCCCAGGCGCCCTTTCCAGTCCCCTAAGAACCGGCCGGGCCATTGTAGAGCGCGCAGGAATCGGCTATTTTCGATATCCAGCAGGCGCCGTTCTAGCTCGGCGTAATGCCGGACCGCTTGCTTCTCGCCTTCGTCTACCTGCGAAAGGGCCTCTTCCAAAAGAGCTGCAAGCGTCAGCAGCTCGTGCCTGGACGGCGGAGAATCCGTTTGGCGCAGCAACTCCTGCATTTCCGCAATTGCCCGACGCAGCGGTGTGGTGGATCCAGCCAGGCTTTCCTCACATTACGCGGGTGTGGTCTGCCGTCCCGCATATGCTTCCAGTACATCGCACACGGCGCCAGTCAGAATCAACTCGCCATGGTCGAGCCAAATGGCGCGATCGCATAACTGCCCGATGAGTGTGGTATGCGACACACAGAGCAAAGTCTTCCCCGCGTTTCGGAATTCGTGCAATTTTTCGATGCATTTGGCCTGAAATGCGGCATCGCCGACCGCCAGGACTTCGTCGACAAGCAAAATCTCGGGGTCCCGGTTGATCGCCACCGAAAACGCCAACCGCATCATCATGCCGGTGGAATAGGTCCGCAAGGGCTCATCGATGAAGTCGCGGATCCCCGAGAATTCCACGATGCGCTCGAACGCCTCCGTGGTCTGCCTGCGCGACAGCCCCAGCAATGCGGCATTCAACCGGACATTCTCCCGCCCAGTGAGATCGGGATGAAAGCCCGATCCCAGTTCCAATAAAGCAGCCACTTGGCCGCCCACCGTGACGGAGCCTTCATCCGGCCGCGAGATACCCGCCACCAGACCCAGCAGCGTGCTTTTGCCCGCTCCATTGCTGCCGATCACAGCCAGGCTCTCACCACGCTCCACGGAGAAAGAAACGTGCTTTAGCGCGAAAAACGGCATTTCCTTCTGCCGCGTGAAGAACCGCGTCAGATGATTGCGCAGCAGCAGCTGCCCGGCATGCCGCGTAAATTTCTTGGAGACGTTGTGAAATTCAATGACGCTCATGATTCTCACAGATGATCGGAGAAGCGGGGCTTCAGACTCCGAAAGACCACCAGGCCCGACGCCAGCATGAAGAGCGAGATCCCAGTGAGCTTGAGCATCAGAACCCCGCCCGGCCGCGTGCCGTCGATGAGAATATCGCGCATGGCCATCACCAACGCAGCGATGGGGTTGAGCTGATAAATGGGCCTGTAGTTCATGGGGATGATGGCAAAAGAATAAACCACGGGCACCAGCCAGAACAGGACGGTGTTGGCCGACTCCACAAAATAGCGCATATCCCTGATATACACGTTAAGCGCGGATGTGATGAAAGACAGGCCGCATACAAAGATCACTTCCAATCCCCAGATCAAAGGTAGCCATACCCAATGCCGGTTGGGTGTCTTTCCGAACAGAAATACCAACGCCATTAATAAGCCGATCTGAATGATCAGATGCACGCAGTTGGAGAGTACCGCGGCCAACGGGATGATTTCGCGGGGCGCCGGCACGCGCTTAATGAGGCCGGAATTGTCAACTAGCGAGGTAGTGCCCGCTACCCAAGCGGCGCTGAAGAAATTGAAGGGGACCAAGCCGCACATTACGAACAGAGCAAAACTCGGATTGGGGCTTTTGAGTATCCTGGTAAAAACGAACGTCAGCACCCCCATCATTACCAGGGGATTCAAAAGCGACCAGAGCACACCCAATGACATATTCCGGTAACGAATCTTGAAGTCCTTTGCAATCAGGTTGAACAAAAGGAAGAAGGGATCGCCACGCCACATGATTGGGGCCGCATTGGAAACCCCCGAGTATAGCATATGCACGCGACACCGCCGTGCGATCGAGGAGATTTGCGATCGAGGAGATTTGAGCTAGACTGAATCGTTCAGTTCGCGTGTGGCATATGCGATCTGCCACCGGATACAACCTTGACGTGTTGACGCCCCTCACCCACTTCCTAAATCTGCCGGCTCGCCTAGCGTTGCCGTCCGAATCCGCCGGAGCGCGGAATCCCTCATGACCGCTGACGGACGCCTGGTGGAAATAGCGTTCGATCTTTACGAGCGCTATGTTCTGTTGGAGCAGATCAGTAAGCTTTTTCGGCCCGCGGAATCCGCCTATAACGTGCTGGACGTGGGTGGACATACTGCCGCGTTCTGGCCAGGATTCTCATCGCTCGCAGGAGTTTTGATCCCCAATTCCAGGGTGGCGGTCGTGGATGTGCTCCCCACCTCCGAGTTGCAGAATTATGTCCGAGCCAGCGGAGTGCGCCTTCCATTTCGCGACGGCGCGTTCGATCTGGTCTGTTCGCTCGACACGCTGGAACATATTTCCGGCGAGCAGCGGCCAGCCTTCGTGTCGGAAATGCTTCGGGTCAGCCGCGATGGCCTCTATCTAGCTTTTCCGTTCGACTCGCCAAGTAACCGTTGGGCGGAGTCTCTGGTTGTTGAATACGCCAAAATTGTATTAAAAGACCCCATTCCAGCGTTGTTGGAGCATCGGGAGTTCGGCCTGCCCGACCGGGAAGCCGTAACGCGCCTGTTCTCGGGCAACTCGTATCCGTGGATAAGCTTCGGGCAAGGTAACACGGATGTCTGGCTGCTGATGATGTTGACCTACCACAGCCTGCGGGTGCCTGGAACGGATTTCGTACAGGAGCTGAATCGCCGTTTTAATCAAGTGTATGCCGCCCAGGACTGGGGTGAACCCAACTATCGAACCGGGTTCGTGCTGTCGAAGCGCCACAGCCTGGCGGATCTGGAAGCGGTTCGCGGATCTTTCGTCCTCCCCGGGGAAAAGGCCGATCTGCAGAGCGTGCTGGCATTTTGTCAGCTGTTCTTGACGATCGCCCAGAATGCGCGCGTCACGGTGGACAAGGACCGGCATATTCGCAACATCGAACAAGAGTTGATAAACGGGCGAACCCTACACCATGCGCACCTTTCCAACATCGAAAACGAATTGGCGGATGTGCGGGCTTATCGGGAGAAATGGGGCGACGTATCCGCTCTGCTGCGGCAGTTGGAGAGGCATATCCTGGAAGTTCCTCCGTCGATTGCACCGGAAGATTCGCTGACGGACTGGCCGCAGCAGCGAATGGCACGGTTGTTGGAGGCGGCCGGCAAGGCGCGTACCAGCGAGATTGGTAGCAAGTTGTCTCAGATCGCGGGACAGATGGACCATTTGGCCGCACGTGCCGCCCAGTCGGATCAGATGGCCGCCCACGCCGTACGGTTAGACCAGATGGCCGCTGAGGCCGAACGGTCGGACCACTTGGTGGCACAGCAGTTGGAAGTAATTCGGAAGCGGATAGAAGGTCTCCAGAGCAGCCTGGACTTCCAGACGCGTTTGGATGGCAGGCTGCGGGATCTGGAGATCGGCCTGGTCACCAATAAGCGCGCGATTCAAGCCATCTACGACAGCCGGATCTGGAAGGCATTCTGTAGTTTGGGCGGGCTGCTTCTGCGCCTGACCGGCCGGAGCCCCGATCCGAACCGTGCGGCGCCGTGGCCTAGCCAGGAATCGGCGGTGGCAACGGATTCCGCCAATCCTCCGCATGCGGAATCGACTGGGGAGTTCATGGCGCTCATGTGCGACTTTCCGGGCGATCGCCAAGTCCTGCCGGGAAGGGATGTAGTGGAGATTCGCGGTTGGGCGCTCGCCAACTCTGGAATCGATCGCATTCTGATACGGATTAACGACGATCCTCCGGTCCCGGCATCTTACGGCACTCCGAGGCCGGATGTTGCTCGCAGCTACCCGGACATTGCCAGCGCCGATCAATCGGGTTACCGTTGTTTCTGGGATACATGCGGCTTGCCGGAGGGTCCATGCACAGTGCGCGTGACCGCTACCGCACGGAGTGGGCAGACGCGGGAAGTGGCCTGCAATATCCTCATCGATTGGCAGACGCCGCCCGGGTACGGCTTATGGATTGCCCGCAATGAACCCACGGTAGAAGATCTGGGCCAGATGCGATCCGAGGCGGGCAGCTTCGCCGTATGCCCCCGCATCAGCATCGCCGTCCCGGTGTATAAGCCTCCCATCCCAGTCCTTATCCGATGCCTCGAATCCGTCATTGACCAGACGTATCCAAACTGGGAGTTATGTCTGGCCGACGACGGTTCGGACGACCCGACGCTGGCGGCCGTCCTACAGCAATACGTGCAACGCGATGCGCGCATTCGTCTCACTGTCTTGCAAGAGAACCTCGGTATATCCGGAGCTACGAATGCGGCGTTGCGCTTATGTACCGGAGAATTCGTGGCCTTTCTGGATCACGATGACGAAATCGCTCCGTTCGCATTGTCCGAAATCGTCCGGAGCATTAATGAAACGCCGGATACCGACCTGTTTTACTCCGATGAGGACAAGATCGATGAGCAGGGACGCCGCTACGACGCATTTTTCAAGCCGGATTGGTCTCCGGAACTATTTCACTCCTGCAACTATGTATGCCACTTTGTGGTGGTGAGGCACTCTCTTGCGGAGAGTCTCGGCGGGCTGGACGAGAGCTACAACGGCGCTCAGGATTACGAATTCCTGCTGCGTATCAGCGAGCGGACACAGAAAATCAGAAGGATACCTAAGATCCTGTATCACTGGCGGGCAGTCTCCGGCTCCGCCGCTAAAGCGCCGGACGAGAAGCCCGAGGCCAGCACGGATGGAAAGCGGGCACTGGCGGCCTATGTCGATAGAAACGCGCCCGGCGCACTCGTGGAGGAAACCGCAGCGTGCCGTTACCGGGTTCGTTACCCTATTGCGGGAGAGCCACGCGTCAGTATTCTGATTCCGACCGGTGGTCACAAGAACGTCTTCCGGGCGCTGGAAGAAGTCCTGGAGAAGACGGCGTACAAGAATTACGACATTGTAGTGATCGATAACTCGCGCACACAGCGGGTGGAGGAGTATTCGTCCCGCCTGGCCGCGCGCAAGGCGCCCGTCCGGCATTTCGATTGGCGCGGCAAGCCCTTCAACTTCTCCCAGATGAACAATGCCGCTGCGCGTATCACGGCGTCGCCCTTCATTCTTTTTCTGAATGACGACACGGCGATCATCACAGCCGAGTGGCTGACCGCGATGCTGGAGCATGCCCAGCACCCTGAGATCGGAGCAGTCGGCGCGCAGTTGTGGTATCCCAATAATTCGATTCAACACGCTGGTGTGGTGATGGGCCTATATGGCAATTGCAGCCATGCGTTTAAAGGCGTGCCGGGCGAGTTGCCGCATTACTACTTTGACTTCCCCAACCTGGTCCGCAACTGCAGCGCAGTGACCGGGGCGTGCCTGCTGGTCGCGCGCGAGAAGTTCTTTGAAGCCGGGGCATTTGATGAGGTCAATTTGGCAGTTGCGTTTCAAGACGTGGACCTCTGCCTAAGACTCCTGGAACTTGGATATCGCAACGTGTATACACCCTATGCCAGGCTCTATCACTATGAGTCGGCCACCAAGACTGAAAAGGACAAGATTCCAGACCCTGCCGAGGATGGGTACATGAAAAGAAAATGGGCCCGGTATATTGCGAACGATCCTTACTATAATCCGAACTTGGCCCGGCGGAAAGAGGATTTTAGTCTGGCGTTAGATTGAGTCGCGGCGGGCATGCCTCTGATTGGCTGTGTAGACACGATCGCGGACGTGGGCATCTCCGGCTGGGCCGCCGATGACGCCGATCCCGGCAGAGCGGTGCAAGTCGAGATGGTCGTCAACTCGCGAGTGGTGGCCACCGTTCCTTGCGAAGTGTTCCGGGAAGATCTGCTGGCGGCCGGTATTGCCGATGGGTGTAAAGGTTTCCATTTCGATCCGAGCGCGTATTTGAGGCCAGGCCTCAACAAACTGGAGGTGCGCTATGCCGGCTCCGATCTCGTGGTTCCCAGGGGTACCGGCCGTTGGATCAAACGGCGCGAAGGCGCGCTATCGCCTTGGGAAGCCGCGTTTCTCGCGGCGCTCGAAGCGTACCACGAATTCAAACCGGACGATGAGGTTTGTGGGATGGGAGAGGCCACAGGCGGCTTGGAGCGCGCGCTTCTTGAAGCGGAGATCCGATTCCGAAAGTTCACCCGCCTGGAAGTGTTGCAAGACCCGGCTGGGGCCGGCCCGGCGGAGAAAGCGGACGTGGTGGTTTCTTGGGCTTGGCCCAGTCCGGCGCCGGATTGCATCAGCGCCTTGAAGCAAGTTGTACAGCATCGTATGAATATGTCCGGCTTGCTGGCCATTGGTTTCATCGAAACCGCGGGGATTTCCGGACAAATTCGCCAGGCGTTCGAAGAGTGCGGCGCGATGCGAGTGAGACTCGAATCGATAACGCCTGCACCCGATGGCGAGCGGAGAGTTTTCGCCATCGCGCAAGCCGGACGAACCGAAACCAAGAATCCGGACCCGGCGCCTATCATTGCCCATATTCATGTCCCAAAGTGCGCGGGGACCTCGTTCCGGGCGCTGCTGGAGAGACATTTCGGACCGCGGCACCTGGGACTGTACGTAAACGATACGTACTTCGTATATGGCGAGGAGGTTCTCCGGAGCCACTTGCTGCAGGATCCCAGAATATGGGGGCTGAGCTCGCACCACGTGCGGGTGTTCCCACGATGGTTGGCGGGGCGGGAAATGCTGTACGTCACGTTCTTGCGCGATCCGATCCAGCAGTTCATCTCGTACATGACGCACATCAGGAAGCATTATTCGAAGATCACTTCGCAAAGCCTGCTCGAAGCCGTGCCGCCAAACGCCCCGCAACTCACATTACGGGAATTTGCGAGGTGGCTGCTGACTCAAAAGCGGGACATCCCGTTCCGTGAGAACCACAATGTGAATTTCTTCTCGCGCCATAGCGCTCCCGCAGCCGAGGACGTTTTGCAGGCGGCCAAGGCGGCGCTGAGCGAGTTTTTCTTCGTGGGCATCACGGAGCGGATGGAAGAGAGTATCGTCAAGCTGCGGACCCTGGCGCGGAATGCCGGTCTGGAATTTCCCGCGAGTCCCGCACCGGTGGAGAACACGTCGGCCGATTACCGCGACGATCTCAATTGGATTCATCCAGATGACGAAGTTGGATCGTTGCTTTTGCGATCGGTAGAGAAGGACCGCCGACTCTACGATTGGGCCAGAGCCCGCTTGTAGCGCTAATCCGCTACTTCTTCTCCGCCCGGAATTTGGCCCACGCCAACTGCGATTTGCCCACTTCAAACAGCATCTTCAACGCAGTTACCTTTTCCGGTGGCACTAACTCGCCGGCCAGAAATTGCCGTAGGGCTTCGGAGCGGCGGAGTTTGCCCGACGAGGTTCGTGGCAGTGTTCCCGGTTCCAGCAATTCCACGTCCCGCGGCTTAAGGGAGAGCCCGGTGAGGATGCAGTGGCCGATCTCCGCAATTACCTCTTCCTCGGGCCGCTTGCTGCGCGGGTCTTTCTCCGCCAGGATGATGAGCTGTTCTCCTTCGCCTTCGACCATGGTGCTCACGGCTACGGTACAGCCCTTGCGCACGCCTTCCACATCCAGCAAAAGTTCTTCCATTTCCTGAGGAGCGTAGTTGCGGCCGCGGATGATGATCAGGTCCTTGGCCCGTCCAGCAATGTAGAGTTCGCCTTCATGAAAGAAGCCCAGATCGCCCGTGTCCAGCCAGTCGCCATGAATCATGTTAGCGGTCAACTCCGGACTGTCCCAGTAACCCTTTGTAATCGATGGCCCCTTAACCCAAATGCGCCCTACACACCCGTCCGGCACACGCTTTTCCTGGTCGTCGACAATGGCCACTTCCACGCTGGGCAGTGCCCGGCCGACCGAGACGATGCGGCGCCCAGGTCCCAGGTGCGCCGTGCCGCCATTCCACAAGCCTTCGCGGCGGAATTCGGTGAAGCGCGGGAGATCGTCGAGATCGGTAAAAGTCACACCCAATCCGGCTTCAGCCAGGCCGTAGACCGGGGTCATGGCAGCCGGTTTGAAGCCCCAACGGGCAAAGCGTTCCGTGAAGCGTTGTACGCCGTCGGATTCGATAGGCTCGGCCCCGTTCAGGGCCGCCCGCCAGCGCGACAGATCCACCCCTTCCATTTCCTGGTCTTTGATCTTCGTGGCGCACAAGCTGTAAGCAAAATGCGGCGCGGGGGAAATGGCAGACTTGTAGCGCGATAAGGTGCGCAGCCAGATGGCCGGCCGCGCCAGGAAAGTATCGGGCCCCATGTAGGTCACCGTGCCCGGATAATACATCCCGAGGTACAAGCAACCCACCAGGCCCATATCGTGGTACAGCGGCAACCAGCAGACGCAGCCATTATCGATTTCGTCTTCGCCGCGGTATACCAGGCACTTTTGCATCATGGTCAGATTGGCGAGCAGATTGGTGTGTGTCACCATTACGGCTTTAGGCTCGACCGTGGTTCCCGAAGAGAATTGCAGGAACGCGGGTTGGTCCGGATCTACGTCCACGGGTTGCCAACGTCCGCCGCCGCTCTGTAAATCTTTGGCGTCCAAAACCTCGCGGAGGGATTCTACGCCCACTACCCCCGGGCCTAGCAATTTCCGGATACGGCCTTCGGTGATGAGATACTTGGCCCCGATCTTCGTCAACATCTTCCGCAAACGGGCGAAGTATTCATCGAGCTTTCCCAACCGGAACGGTGGATAGAGAGCGGCCGGAATGCCGCCGGCAAGCTGCACGCCCAGCAGGGAATCGAAGAACTCAATCGACGTGGAAAGGATCAAGGCTACGCGGTCGCCGCGCTGGAGTCCACGCGCCTGCAAAGCGGCTGCGGCCTTCTGGGCGCGGCGCAGCACATCCTGGTACGGATAAAAAGTAGCTTCCTCCGACGGCGCCACGAAACGCGCGCCCCAGCGGGTGCAATTCTCCAGGTTCAGCAGAATCTCTGGCAGGGTGGCGCCTTTCAGCGTCAGAGCACTCATGCCTGCGGCTCCTGCTCGCACACCCGGCCGGCGATCATCTTAACCAGGTCCTGCACGGTTTCCAGCTGCTGCCACTGTTCCAGTCCGAAAGCGCAGCCGAAGTCCTGTTCGATGGTGGTCACGAGCACTACTTGTGCCAGAGAATCCAATTGCAAAGCGTCCATCAGCGGGACGCTGGGACCAATCGCCTCGATCTGTTCCGGCGTCAGGTTAAGCTGTTCGCGGGCGATTTTCTTCAGATGCTCCAGAATCGTTTCTTCATTCCATTTGACTAGCGTCTGTTCGGGCATTGTGGCCTCTTTTCCATTTATGCTTTATAGCTGCCGGCGGGCAGGGTCTGTTCGGAACGCGGAATGACCAGCGGATCTTCCTGCCGGTACATCTGCCGGATCGATTCGGCGAATTTCCGCTCCAGGATCGCGCGCCGCACTTTCAGGGTGGGTGTCACCAGTTCGATGTCCAGTAGAGCTTCCTCGTTGAGGAAGCAGAATCGCTTGACTCTCTCGAAGGGCGAGAACTCGGCTTGCAGGCTTTCCAACTCCTTGCGGAACAGCGCCACCACCGGGGGGGCCAGCAGCAATTCATCATAGCTGCCGAAAGCCAACCCGTGCTCGGCGGCGATGCGCGCCACGTTCTCGGGATGGGTCACCAGCAGAGCGCTCACGAAGTTGCGGCCGTCCCCCACGATCAGCGCCTGCTGGATATAAACGCTGCGCTGCAAAGCGTGCTCCAATGGCGCACACGGCACATTCTTGCCGTTGGATAGAACCAGGATCTCTTTGCGCCGGCCGGTGATGGTCAGGCAGCCATCGGCATCCATGCGGCCGAGATCGCCGGTATGCAGCCAGCCATCTTCATCGAATACCTGGCGAGTCGCGGCGGCGTCTTTGTAATAGCCGAGCATCACGTTTGGCCCGCGCGTGAGGACTTCGCCGTCCTCGCTGATGCGCATCTCCACGCCATCGAGCGCACGGCCGACGGAGCCAATCTTTTCCCGGTGATATTCGTTAAGGGTGATTACTGGCGAGGTCTCCGTCATGCCGTAGCCTTGCAATACCTCGAAACCGGCCGCCCGGAAAAACAACTCCAAATCGGGGTTGAGCCAGGCGCCGCCCGAAATGAAGTACTTGAGGCCGCACAGTTGGCGATGGACTTTCGGAAAAACCAGCACGTCGGCAAGTGGAGCGAACGCAGCGGAGAGCGGCGCGGATTCGCCCAGGAGAGTTTTCCGCGCGCGCGCCACCGCGGCATTGATTAGTTTCCCCGCAATCACGCGCCGGTGCGGCGCCAGCAGCGCAATTTGCGCTTCCACGGCTTCCTTGATCTTTTCCAGAATCCGCGGCACCACGCCGACGATGTCAGGGCGGTGTATGGGCAGCAATTCCTTGAAGTCGTGCGGGTCGCCGTAGGCAATACGCACGCCCTCGTGGAAGTAACCATAGCTGAGGGTACGCTCCAGGACATGCGGCAGCGGCAATACCGAGAGGGCCTGGTGCGCGGTGTTCGATGGGACGCGTGCCAGGCTGCCCTGAAGGTCGGCCACGATATTCCCGTGCGAGAGCATCACACCCTTCGGCGTGCCGGTGGTGCCGGATGTGTAGACGATGGTAGCCAGTTCCTGCGGGCTCGCCGCCAAAGCCTCGGCGCGAATACGGCTCACGGCCGGTTCGTCAAAAGCGGGTGTCTCCGCGACGATCCGCGGCAAGGAACTGTGGACGCCGGGCGTCTCTTCCATGGCCACGATGGTCTTCATCTCCGCCAGTTCCGCCAGCAGCGGCTCCAGGATTTCCCACTGTCCTGTACCCGCGATGATCGCGGCCCGGCAGCCGCTGTGGCGCAACTGGTAAGCGATCTGGGCCGGTGACAGCGTGTTGTAAATCGGCACTACCACCAGACGCGAAAGCAGTGTGGCGAAGTCGGCGATATGCCACTCTGGCCGGTTCTCCGAAAACAGGGCCACGCGATCGCCGGGCGCCAGGCTGGATTTCAACAGGAACTGCCGCAAAGCGAAGACCGATCGTGAAAATCGCTCCGTGGACCAGACCATCAACTCGCCGCGATTTTGAAAAGTCAGCAGCCGATCGAAGTGGTAATGGTCCAGATGGTAGAAGAAAAGATGGTTCAGCGTGACGACGCCGTCGTTCGGGTGCATGCGGCTTCCATGGGGTTCGGCAGATTACGCTAGGTGTCTCTGAAGCTAACACAAGAGCCGCAGTAGAATCAAGCGAATGCAGTCAAAAATGGCTATGGTTGGTACCAGGAAAGAGTCGCTTGCCGGTGACTTCGGTACTGCCGGAATATCCCTCGCCGAGGATAGCCCGGTAAGGCTGCCAGCCACACGGCAAACATCAGGAGCGTTCCTAGGAGCAACCCGCCCGCCGCGAACAGCGCATCCGGTCTCCAGTGGATCAGGATTCCCAAGCTGGACCCAAGCGCCGTCAGCAGCCACAGAATCCAGACAACTTGCCGTTGGTCAAGGCCCAGCGATGCGAGGCGATGGGAACTGTGATCGCGGCCTCCTTGTGAGATAGGTTGCCCGGCGAGTTTGCGGAGCACCGAAACCAGCACCGTATCGAAAATCGGATAGGCAAACGTCAACGCCGGGTAGCAGAACGCTGTCAGCAGGAGTCCTTTATGCGGCGTCGGCCCTGCCAGAGTCAAGGCACCCAATGCGAACCCGGCCGGCAGACTCCCGCAATCGCCCATAAAGATGCGCGCCGGATGGTAGTTGAATAGCAGAAAGCCGGCGAAGGCCGCAGCTAACATGGCCCACAAGTCCGCGTCTTTCCGGTATCCCTCGGCAGTGAGCAGCCACCAGCGGAACAGGCAGATGACGATAATGACTCCGCCGCACAGCCCGTCCATATTGTCGATCAGGTTGAAGGCATTGGTGATGAGCAGGATCCAGAATATACTCAGCAGCACATTGAGCCCATGCCACGGAGTTAACGGGAAAACCACACCACCCAGTACCACAAAGCCGGCCGCCGCAACCTGTATGGCCAGCTTGCATGCCGGCCGGAAGGGCCAGCGGTCGTCGAGAAACCCGAAGATCCACAGTACGGCCACGGCCAGCGCGATGCGCGGATAACTGCCCGGGCATGCCAGCCAGTAGGCCGCCGTAAAGCTCAGAAAAATCGCCAATCCCCCACTCGAAGGCGTTGGAACGGTGTGCCAGCGGTCCGCGCGCGGCGCCGCTGTTAGCCCCAGCCACGAGTCTGCGCCGATCTGCAGGCGGGTTAGAAGAGCCGCCAGAAGACCCGTGAATAGAATCAGCATCGTTATACCGCCAAAGCCACCGCCAACGACCGTCGAGGTGTCCGGCGGACCCATTCATAATCCACGACTCTTCGTACGATCGTGTCGAGTGGGGTGGTAGGGCGATAGTGCACCAGACGTTCCAGTTTCTCGAGGCAGGGCACCCGCCGCGGCATATCTTCGAACCCGTGGCCATAGGCTTGATCGTAAGGCACGTGTTCCACACGCGATGGCGATCCGGTAATCTCTCTGACCAGCGCGGCCAGCTCGTTGATGGTTACTTCCTGATCATTGCCGATGTTGACAATCTCTCCGATCGCCTCGGGCGCCTGCGCGAGGCGTATCAGTGCCTCCGTCACGTCGGCAATGTAGGAGAAGCAGCGGCTCTGCTCTCCTGTCTCATGAACGGTCAGGGTTTCGCCTCGTAACGCTTGGCGGACGAATGTGGGCAGCACCATGCCGTAGCGGCCCGTCTGACGAGGCCCCACGGTATTGAAGAAACGCACGACCGTTACAGGCAGATGCCGTTCGCGGGCATATGCAAACGCCAGCCATTCATCCAAGGCTTTCGAGGCGGCGTAACTCCACCGGCCGATATCTGTCGGACCGAGCACCAGGTCGTCTTCTTCCCGGAACGGCAGATGGGTGCTCTTACCGTAGACCTCCGAGGTGGATGCCAGTATGACCGGTTTGCCTTTTTTAGCCGCGCAACGTAACACCACTTCCGTGCCATGCACATTCGTTTCGATGGTGCGCACCGGGTTGTCGACGATGAGCTTAACGCCCACCGCCGCGGCCAGGTGGAAAACCATGTCGGCACAGTCCACCATCTCGGCCACGACCGGTTCATTGAAGACCGTATCAATATAGTAGGAAAAGGCCGGCTTGCTCTTCAGATGCGCCACATTTTCAAAGGCGCCGGTTGAAAGATCGTCGAGAATGGCGGCATTCCATCCTTCCGCAAGGCAGCGCTCCGCCAGATGCGATCCTATAAATCCGGCCCCGCCGGTAATCAACACGTTCATGAATTCCTCCCAGGAATTGCTTGTGCTAAGTTCTTCTTCCCCAGCAGCTCGCGGTACAGGGCATCGATGTTTTTCACCAGCGTTTCTTGGCGGTACCGTTGCGCCGCGAATGCGCGTGCGGCCACACCCATGCACGATAAGAGCGCCCGGTCTTTGGCCAGCATCGCCAGCGCACCGGCGAGCGCGCCGGGATCGGATTCCGCCAGCACAGCGTTGGCATACCACCGCGCTCCACCCGAATGATCGGGGGTTCCCGATACCATGTCCACGACGCCACCCACGGCAGTTGAGACGAACGGCCGGGCCGCTGCCATCCCCTGTATGAGAGCTACCGGCGTGCCTTCGTTCCGGGAAGTCTGCAGCAAGACGTCGCAGCGGGCCACCGCCGGCAGGATCTCAAGCTGCCAACCCAGCCACTCCACGCGGCCGCGGGACCGATCGATAAGATCTTCAAGCACAGAGCGATCGGGGCCGTCGCCCGCGATCGCAAAGCGGATGTCCGGGCTCTGCAGCAATACGATTTCGATGGTGGCGGCCAGCAGCGCGATATTCTTCACCGGGACCATGCGCCCGAACCAGCCTACCGTCAACGGACCCTTCGCGGTTGGTGGGCGCAGCGCAAAGTATTCATCCAAATCCAGGCCGAGCGGCACCACGCGAAACTTATCCGGCGGCGCGATGTGGAACTTCGCGCTCAACTCCTGGGCCTGTTGGGGCGAAACTACGCAGAGAGTATCGGTGCAGCGCGCCAGCAGTCGTTCGATGCGCCGGAACAGACTGGTCTGAAGTTTCGAGAAATAACCGCTTAGGCTATTGCCGTGAAAGGTGTGGACGATGACGGGCACTCCACTGAGCACGGCCGCCAGACGTCCGAGGCAACCTGCCATGGCGGCATGTGTATGTACGACCTCGGGTTTTTCATGCCGCAGCAGCCGCCACAACCGCCACAGCGCCTTCACGTTGCGCCATGGCCGCACCGAGCGCGATAACTCAGGCACCCACCACACGGAGTCGGCGAAAAGAAGCGGGCAGCGCATGTCTCCCTCTTCCGGCTCGCAGCTTCCGGACACGAGCATGGTGCGATACTCAAGCGCAGCGAGTTCCCGGGTCAGCAACAACGCCTGAATAGCTGGGCCGCCGACATTCAGCCGGGTGATGATGCGGACAACTTTAGGACCTCCCGGTCCAGGCGCGAAATTACGAACCGGAACTTTCCGTTCGCCGAGCGTGGAATGCGTTGGGTACATTCAAACTCCAGATGGATATCCCGCCCCACACAAGCGCGGAGATTGCTTTCCAGCACATGCAGATCTTCGTGGGTGAACTGCGGCGCGGGTACGAAGCGGACGCGCAGAACATCGAGCGATTCCTGTTCGAACTGGCTTTCGACGATGTTGTGAACACCCTTCAATACGGGGTCCAGCCGTCCCAGGAAACCGCGCTCACGGGTATAGACGAAATCGTCTAACCGGCCGCCGATCTCTTGGATGACGGGCATGCCGCGGCCGCAGGGACATTCCTCCGAGGCGACGCGTGCGGTATCGCCGACACGGTATCTAATGAGTGGCATCGCGTAATTTATCAGCCCCGTGAGCACTATTTCGCCCATTTCACCAGGTGCGGCCGGCGAGCCGTCCGGACGCAGGATTTCCGTTATGCCTGCCAGCGGATGCGCATGCATGCGGCCGGCTGGGCATTCGTACCAGAAGCTCTGCATCTCCGTCTGTCCGTACTGATCGAAGACGCGAGTCCGAAATGTCTCTTCGATCGCACGCCGCTGGGCGTCGAGCAGGGTCTCCGCGGAGGTGAGGACGGCTTTGAGCGGCGCCGGACGTCGACCCGCCAGCCGATAGTATTCCGCCAGCACATGCATGGACGACGGATAGCCGCAGAGGTACACGGGCTGAAAATGTTCGAGTGCCGCAGCGTAGTGCGGTAGGTTCTTCGGCAACAGGTGCACGCTCGAAAGCAAAAGGGCGCGGTTTGCCAGATCGCGCCGCCAGAAGACCTTCGTGGATGGCGCCTGGTCAGGCGGCACGATCATCTTCCCGGTGAACTGGCCGCGCCGGTCATCTTTGCTTACACCCGCGGTATGCCGGTATAGCTCGACGAAGGCCCACATGCGCTGCAGGGCAGGGCGATCATAGTAAATTGTGAGGGGCTTGCCGGTGGTGCCGCTGGTATGCCAGGGAATGAGCGCCCGTCGCGGAACGGTGGCGGCAATGAAGTCCGTGGGCTGTTCGCGGATCTGATCTTTAGTGGTGAACGCCGCCGTGCCGTGCTGCCGATAATGCGGTACGTGACTGCACGCAAACTGGAGCAGGCCGTTGAGGCGGGCAGTCTGCAATTCCCGCAATTGATTCGCGGGAAGATGCTCGGTGTCAATGAGCGAGCGCAGATATTCCTGGAATATCCCGCCATAGCGCCAACGGTAATATCTGGCGCCTTGGGCCGTGGCGCATACGTGCTGCAACGAGACAGGCAGCGCGGAGTAGACTTGCTGCAACATTCCAGTGGATGCTTTTGAAATGAGTAAGTAGGAATTAAGAGGGTATTTATCTCTTAAATATTAAGGAAACTTTCTGCCTGTTCAATGAGCGACTAAAGGCGTGTCACGCCAAGACACAGAATGCACAAAGCAACGCGCTTGAGCCTAGTCATTTTGAGCCGCTTCAATTTCGCCCGCCCATCCGACGGGTGCTTCAAATTGTCCGGCGGCATTATGCACGATGGGTGTCTCGCCTTGGAACCGCGTGAAGGCGCGGGCTTCGACGTCGCACAGGTGGCTCAGCAGCCGTATTCTGTGCCAGTCGAAACCCATCAGAGTGGCGCAGGTGACATCTACAATGCCGGGGTCTTCGCCCCATACCAACAGGCCGCACTGCTTGGGGCGCGGTTTCAGAGGGCCGCAGTCTTCGCCAGCCACGATGGCGTCCACCAGCGTCAGGATCGTTCGGGGGTGCGAACGCAGGACGCCTCCGACGCCGTAATTGCATGCGATGTCCACGAGGTCGTGTATGGTGCGCCACAATGTATCGTTGCCATGCCATCCGCCGCCATGAATGAGGGGTGAGGCGGCCATCCGGGCTCCGGCGCGCGCCAGTTTCCACATCCATAATGGAGCGCGCGTTTGGAGTAGGTCCCGCACTGGACTCGCGGCGTGGCTAAGCCAATTCTTGTCCGGGTATTCGTCGCCTCCGGCGCTTGGGGAGCCGGCGCGAAAGTGCGGCAGAAAGTCCTTCGAGCCAACGATGCCCACGAAATTCTTGAGGGCGCCGGTCATACCGGTTTTCATGTGGGTCTTGAGCTTGGGGACATTTATGATTACATCGGCGCTGAGTACAGTATTGCTGACCGGGTAGCAGCGCGGGGACGCGCCTTGACGCGGGTTGTAGTCTGTCACACCGAAGCACGCATTTACGCCGAAGCACACGAGTCGGCTGCGGGCCCCCAAATTGATGAGCGAGTAGCCGTTCGGATCGCCCGTGAGCGGATGTACGGCACGCACGTAACTGCTGGCATCGTCGATTTCGGCCCATTGTTGCCGCAGATCGAGGAAGGCGACCGGTGCTCCCGCATAATCCCTCTCCAGCCCGGCTAGCCCGCTCTGGCGGCGGAAGCGGACGAAATCCGAGCCTTGCAGGGGAGCATCCGCTACGAAAACGCGGCCGCGGCCGGCGAGCGCCACCAGGGTGGCATCGATGAGCGCGCGCAGAAGCGATGCATGCGTGAAGAGAACGCTGCGGCCCTCGGTATCGCCAAATTCATGTTTGACCCAGTTGGGTTTAACGACTACGGTCATGCCGGGCTGTATCCACCGGCCTAGCGGATTGGCGGGGTCGAAGCCGAGAAAGCGGAAGAGGCTATGCACGCTGTCGGCCACGTCGGCATAGGCGGGCGTGGGCCAGACCACGGCAGGTGTGGCAATCGCATTCATGACACCGAGTCCCACACCTGCCGCCATTCGCGCAATTCTTCCGCGCTGAGCGCCGGGTGCCGGATGCGCAGCCAGGCAGTATCCACACGAGTTGCGACGGCGGCGACATCGCGGCAACTCTTGAGGACTTCGACCGCAGCTACGCGTAGAATTCCGGCGGTATTCAGATAGCTGCCCGCGCAACGGCACCACATCCGACGGGAGCGCAAGCATTTGTGCAAATCGATGGACGCCTGGCGGTAACCCAATACAATCTCGGGCAGGTTGGCAAAACGGCTATGTGCGCAGGCGCGAAACAGCAGGTCGTGATCTTCGCAGCGGATCGCATCGGCGCGATAACGGTAGTGGCGGAACCACGACGTTTTTCCCATGAAGGTCGGATGGATCAGCTTGAACGAATAGAGCGGCCAGCGGGCGATCTCGCGGTGTGCGACGGGATCGGCCCGCTTGCCTACCGGCGTGCCCGCGTCGGCGAAAAGCACGGCCCAGCCGCCGGCCAAGTCTATTTCGGGGCGGTCTTTGAGGAAATGAACCTGGTTTTCGAGACGACGCGGGTACGCAATGTCGTCGGCATCCATGCGCGCGATGTACGCACCATGGGCGCGGTCGATGCACTCGTTCAAACGCGCTCCCAATTGGAGCCGCTGGCGGTCGCCCCACACCGTAATTCTGGGATCGTGAAATGCGCGGGCCTTGTCGAAACTGGCATCCGTTGAACCGTCGTCGCACAGCAGTAGTTCCCAATTCGTATAGGTCTGCAACAGAATCGACGCGATGGATGCGCCTATGGTCTGCCCGGCATTATAAAAGGGCATGGCTATGCTAACCAGCGGTGTGGTCATAAGGTAGCGTAGACCTCCTGGCAGCGCTGGACGATGCGTGGCCAGTCGTAGCGCGACGCATTCTGGCGGGCGCCGGCGCCCAGCGCGTGCAATAGGTCGGGGTTATCCAGGAGCGACTCCAGGGAGGCGGCTAAGGCCGCGGCATCGCCAATTCGGAAACGCACGCCCGCGGTTTCCGGCACGGTTTCGCGCAGGCCTCCGTGATCGCTCGCCACCACCGGCTTGCCGCAGGCCTGCGCTTCCACCGCCGCCATACCGAACATCTCCAGTTCACGTGTGGGCATGGCGAAGATGTCGCAGGCATTGTAGATTCCGGGCATTTCGGCGTCGTCCAGGGGGGACAGGTAGATGCCGCCGGCTTCCTGGACCTGCTTGGCAAGGGGGCCGATGCGGGTCTGGCCAAAACGTTCGCAGGGACCGGCCACGACCAGCGCGGCCGGCCGTTTCAACATACGGTAGGCGGCGATCAGGAGGTCAGTACCTTTTTGCGCGCAGAGGCGGCCGGCATATAGGATTACCGGGCGGGTGTCGATGCCGAGACGGGCGCGCCACGCGGCGCGCAGGGCCGCGTCCGGATGGAAGCGCGCCCAATCCACGCCGTTGGGAATCAGGGCGAATTTGTCGTCGGGCAAATGCCAATATGCTTGATAGACCTCACGGCAGTAATTCGAGACCGGCGCGATGCGGCCGCAGGCCGTCAAACATCGGCGCCAGAGAGCTTTACTAGCAGGACGCAGGATTGCGAAGCGCCGCCAGGGCTCGAACTGGTAATCGCAGCTCAGCACGGTTGGGCCTAGTCCGGCGGTCTTTGCCAGCCAGGCGATTTCCGCTCGGTTGTGTACGTGTATGATGCGCGGTGTACGGCGGACAACGTCTTGTACGAAGCGCACAGCAAACTCGGGTCGCGATCCGCTCAAGTAGCGGATCGAGACGCCGCGGTATTCGCGCCACCCAGTTTTGGAGCCGCCGGAATACACAATGACGCGTGCACCGGCGTGCGCCTGCGCCACCGCCAGTTCCAGCATGCGGCGCTCAACCGCGCCTCCGAGGACCGCGGGCAGTGGCAGATGGGAAGGCCCCACGTGAACGATCACCAACGGGACCTCCAGGACAACCGGGCCACGCCAATCGCGCAAAGCCAGGGCATGAACGCCAGAAACGTCAGCGGAAACCATGACGTAGAAGCGGTGGCTAGCTGGTGTACCGCGCGAAACAGGCAGAGGCCGTAGCCTAGCGCCACCATCGGATGGCGGTTATGATGGCAGCGTCCATCAAGAAATGCCGCGCCGAATCCCACAATCAGAAATCCCGCCAGGACGCCGAAGTAGCCGAAGTTGGCGTACAGTTCACCGACCAGGGAGGCTTCCTGGGAAACGAGGCCCTGGTCAAACGCGCCGTAGATCAACTCGCCTAGTTCTTCACGCACGCCGCGGGAGCGCTCAAATCCCGCGGAGACCGGTAGTATCTGCAAGGGCGCCATCAGGAATGTTTCACCGAAGTAATAGGGGAGCGTTTCGCGGTTGGCAATTAAGGCCGCGGTGGTGTCGAATCGGCCAACCGAGTTATCCACCATGTCGAAGACCTTGTCGCCGTCGCCGAGGGCCCGGATGTCGATGGCGCCTGCCGCCGCATACCACCCGATGTTCTTGGTAGTCTCCATCCAGAGCGATACGAGCAGCACCAGTGGCAGAGCGGCAGCCATGTATCGCGCCCGCAGCGTAAATATACCGCGCACTTTGCACAGGTGCAGGACCAACAACATGGTGCCCGCCCACATTAGTCGCCGGCCGCAACCCAAATGGATCGCCGCGATCAGAAAGAGGCCGGCCATGGTGAGGGCACGGGCGTAACGCCGTTTCGACGCGGAGAGGCACCAAAGCCCCACGGCGGTGGTGGGCAGCATGAACAGCAATGCGGTGTAGCGGCCCATGCCCTCGCGCGGGGACAGTCCGACATGGTCGAAGATAAGCTGTTGGCGGCTCTCGGTGTCGAGCAGCAGCACGATGACACTCAATCCCCCCGCGGCGGTAAACAGAAAGTACACAGCGCGCTGCACCTGGCGACGGTGAACCGCGTGGCGGCGGGAGCGGATCGCGGCGATCAGCGCGACTACGGCGCCGCGTGCGCGACGGCTGACGCGCGAGCGGGCGAAGCCCGCATGCGCACCGCATGCGAATGCAAGAAATGCGAGAGCGCCGACCAGATAGGTGCGCGCATATGCCTCGTCCATCGAGCCGGGCAAGGGTGCTTTGCTGCGTTCGAGCACAGAGAGGGCGGTGCCGTAGAAGCAGTAATCGAAGATGAACCAGGCTTCCACCAGCCCGGTCAGGCTCAGCCAGTAATTCTGCCGGCGCATTCCCCGGCTGTACATGCCAAAGGCCAGTAGAAGAGTGATGAAGAACAGGTATGCGCCGACCCCGGCCGGCGATCCGTGGGCGAAGTGTGCCGCGGCTGAAACCAAAGTCATGGTGACGATCAGGGTAGGCCTCACGGTGTTCCGAGCCCCCAGTCCGCGGTCCCTAAAGCGGTGGCCAAGACCGCCTTGACGCCCGTCTGAGTGACTAGCAGTGCGCAGGCAACACCGACTGCGCCGTAAGCCGGCGCGAGCCAGACGGCGGTCGCGCCGAAGAGGAGCGTGATCAGCGCGTCCGAAGCCGTACACCATTCCGGACGTCCCGCACCGTAAAGCAGGAATTGCACGGGATTGGCTATTAGGAGCGCGACCTGGGCTGTGGCCAGTAGTTGGAAGACACGCACAGCACCGGGCATGGCCGCCGGAAAGAGGTGCGCGGCGAACCGTCCTCCAAGCCAGATGGGGACGAGCAACGCCGCGCCCAATAAGGCCGCGCCCGGCACATAGCTTTGCAGAAAGCTGCGGCGGCGCTCTCCGGTGGTGGCGGCCACGGCTTCGGGCAGGAGCACCGTGCTGGTGGTGTTAATCAGCAGGGCGACCGCGCCAGTCAACGACATCCCCAAGCTGTAGGTCCCGAGTGCCGCGGCTGGCCCCCAACGCGAGAGGGCGATTGAAGGAATGTAGTTGTAAAAAGAGCCGATCACGGTGGAGAGGGTGATCCAGTTTGCAAATACGGCGATAGACTTCCAGGCGGGCCTTACACCGGGCTGGCGTGTCGCCGCGAGCACGGCTGTCAGCAGTCTCATATTACTGGCGACGATCCAAAGGCGGCTGAGCACATCGCCGACGAAGAGGCTGGCGATCCCCGGCCATCTAAAACGGAGCACGAGCAACACCGGTAGAATCTGCAGTACGCTGGCGGTGGCGCTCAGGTGCGCCATACGACCAAAGTCCAGACGGGATTGCAATAAGACCAGGCTGAACGACGATATCGAGGCGAACGCTGCGCTGCCACACCCGAGGCGGAGTGCGGTGGAGTATTCCGGATGTCGTAGGAGCCGGGCGCTCAGGAACGGCGCGAGCAGGAACACGGCTACGACCACCACGACAGTCAGCGTGAGGCGCAGCAGCAGAAAGCGCGAAACTGTGCGCAGCCAATCGGGACCGGCGACACCCGCGGCGAATTTCAGGCACGAGATGTTGATGCCCAATTCGCAAAGATTGCCCGCCACCAGGCTGCTGCTGGCGTAGATGGCGCATTCATCGAAGCGCGCCGGCGCGACGAGGTGGGCTACCAGCAGGAGTGCGGCGAAGCGGCTCGCCGAAAGGCTGGCCTGGCCGCCCAGCACAAGTCCTATATTGCGGGCTGTGGCGAGGAGACGTGGGGCTCGGAGGCCACCCCAGCCTGGATCAGCATCGCACAGGGCGTTTCCGGCGGGTCCTTCCGGAGCGCTTTTATAAAGTAGTGTTGCCATCGGCGATTCAGTCTGCAACGAAGGGGAGCGGGCATGGCCCGCATCCCGACACGGTACGCCCGGCCAAGGGTCAGCGGACCGGTTCCCATACAGAGCGGGCCGTCTACGCGATCCCAGATCTGGCACATGCGGGCGGATAGATAAGGCGTTGTGCGGACGGTGGAGAAGCCGGCAGTAGAAAGCGATGCCACCCAGGCGTCTTCGGCCAACAGATGGCGGTGCTGCAACTGTTCGGCACGCAGGATCGTATACCAGGAACTGCGCAGCAGGAGGTGGCGGTTCATCTCGGCCAGCGGAACAGTGGCGATCAATACGCCGCCTGGACGCAGGACGCGGCGGCATTCCGCCAGCACTCTCGGCAGGTCCGGAATATGCTCAATTACGCAGTTGGCGAAGACCGTAGCGAAGACTCCATCGGCAAATTTGAGACGGCGCGCATCCATGCATCCGAGGCGGCGGTAGACGCGGTTGCCTTGTGCGCACAATTCCAATTCGCGAGGGTTGAGGTCTACGCCCCAGTCGACGTGGGGCATTAGCAGTGAGGCAAAGCGTCCATTACCGCAGCCGATTTCGAGCACCGGCGGCGTGAACGTGCACTGCCGCAAAGCTTTCAATTCCGCCGCGCGCCAAGCCGCAAGTGACGGAATGTCGTAGATCGTTTGTGCCAGTCGCAGCAGGTCGGCGTCGGAAGAATTAAGCAGCTCGTTCATCGATATCCAGCAGTTCCTCGTAAAGGCGCACATGGCGTTCGATCATGCGACGCACGCTGAATTGGGCGCGGGCCTTTTGGCGGGCGGCCTGGCCTAGCCTGAGCCGCCAGTTCGGGTCCGCCAGCAGTCCACAAATGGCTCTCGCCAAGGCGGTGCTGTCACGCGGCCGGACGATCACGCCGGTTGCGGTGTCCAATTGCTCGCGGATGCCGCCCACATCCGTAGCTACTACGGCCGCGCCACAGCACATGGCCTCCAACACGACCGTCGATAGGCACTCACCTAAGCTGGGCGATACGACGACCGAAGCGGTGGAATAAAGGCGGGCAAGACCGGCGGCTGTCTGTGAGCCGGCGAACTCCAGACAGTCGCTCAAGCCGAGCCGAGCCGCCTGTGCCCGGTACCGATCCAGCAGGGCGCCGGTCTGGTAAACGACCCGCAGTTTGATGCGGGAAAAAGCGTCGCGCACTGTTGGCATTGCGGCCAGCAGATAATCGAGGCCCTTGAATTCCTGGAGTTGGCCCACGAACAATAGACTCAGAGCGTGCTCGCCGTACTCTTTGGATGGATGCGCCGGGGTGACGTGGTCGAACACCGCGGTATCGACGCCGTTTGGGATCACCGCGATGCGGCGCGGCGGAAGACGCCGGCGGTGCGTGAGGAAATCATGTTCGGCGTCGGAAAGCGCAATCACGGCGTCGGCCTTGCGCAGTACGAAACCGTCGGTGAGACGACGCTTCCAGCCAACCGGTAGTCCGTTCATGGCAAACGGATCATGGGTGGTGATCACGAAAGGCGGCCGGGAGGTGGCCGCTGCCAGCCGTAACGCGGCGCGACCGAAGTGGTGGACATGTATGAGATCGAAAGGTCCGGGTGGCGGTGGCGCGGAGTGTCCGGAAAGGGTTACGTCCCAGCCGTCCTGGCGTAAGCCATCGGCAAGAACCGTTTCGGGCGAAATGGAATGCCGGGCCCGATAATCACCCGGCTTATCGAAGATGCCTCCTACAATGCAAATGCGCATGTTCGGAACTGGCAGTTCCCTTCCCTGAATTCGTTTTAGTAAAGATAAGTGGTGATTTCAGGAAGGAATCCCAATATTTTTCAGGACTTTATTGGGCAGGACCTTCTAATGCGTATGTGCACAGATGGGCATAATGCTAGCGCCGGTCGCGGGATCGACGAAATCGACGCCTCGGCTCCGCACCACCCATTCGAGTCCGGCTTCGCGACGCCGTAGCAGGATGTTTTGATCCGAATAAACGCGGTACGTGGTTCCAATGGACTCGGGCGTGTTGTAAGGCGACAAGATCTCCAATGCTAGCTTGCGGATCAGGCGTTGGGTATTGATTTTACAGTTCTTAGGGGTCATACGGCAAAGCTGCGACATACCGCGCCAGCCGATCACGATGGTGCGGGAGTCGCCGGATTCGGGTTGAGCGGCCTTCCAAAGCGCTTGATAAAGGACTTCTTCGCCGAGGGAGTGGCCGTCGTGAGTGGCGTGGCATCTACGGATGCGCAAGCGCTGGGTTTCCGTGACAGCAGGGATTAAAACGACATCAGGGGTCGATCTTGATTCCCGGGGAATCCTGGGAGATGCCGCAGCAGATGGGTTCGAAACAGTCCCAGGGTCTGCAGCAGGCTTAGGGCCGGCGGAGTGTGAATCAACATCAGGTACTGAAACGACTACAGGGGCTGGTGCGATCGCTGAAGCTGGTAGGGGTGACGGGTCTAATGCGACTACAGGGATCGATTCATCCTCTGGAATGCTGCCGGCTGTAGCGCCTGGATCAACCCCAGGGGCTGGAGCAGGTCCAGTCGTCGACGCACCTTGCAGGTGAGGGAGGGGAACAGGACCATTCAAAAAGGACAAGTAGCCGCCCATGCCTGGCTGGCTGACGATCTCGTCCCAACCCAGCGGCTCCATGGCGGGCCTACGCTTGGACCGTTTGGACGTTTTCGGATTCTCTTTGGCCGGTTCGCTCATCGAGCAGCTCCAGTAGCTGGATTCCCGCTAACTCATAGTCTTCCATGGCTTTACACTTAGGGTCATAATCCACCAAGAACTGTCGGGCGCGGCCGCACTTGGCGACTGTGACGTCCGTTCGGATGGCGGGGAGCAGCGGAATCTTGAACTTCACCGAAAGGTCTTCCAATGACTTCATCATCACGGCCGTATGTTGGAATCGTCTGTCCACCATCACGGGCAAGAGCGCCGCCGGCCGAACGTTGACGCGAAAGAGTTCGTTCATCATGCGGGCGGTCTCCAGGCAGGCACCGGCGCCCTGCAAGCTAAGGGTATCCATGCTGACCGGAATCAGAACGCGTTGGGCATAGACCATGGCGCAAGTCTGCATGAGAGTGATCGACGGGGCCACATCGATGATGACAATGTCGTAGGGTTCGTCGACTTTGGAGAAGAGCAGGGAAAAGGACATTTCCCGTGCCGGCACGCCCATAAGAGAGGCTTCGGCCTGAATCGTCTCGCGGCTGCTGCAGAGGACATCGATATTGGGTGTGGCATGTACCAGACAACTTTCGAACAGGTGGTTGTAAACCACGAAGTGGTGAAGAAACTTGTCGGACTTAAGCCCTAACGACATGCCTACCGAGCCTTGCGGATCGGTGTCGATCAGGAGTACCTTGCGCCCCCGGTCGGCCCAAAGGCGTGCCAGCGTCGTGGCGGTTGTGGTCTTGGCCACCCCGCCTCGTTGGTTCGAAATCACGAGCCTAATCACTGTTGTTCTCCGCGATGGTTTGACGTATCCGCTCCACGTCCTGCGCTGTCCAGCGCCGGTAACGGTTTACCTGATTACGCTCCGGCTCCTGGATTTTTTGGGTGCGCAACCAGTTCATGAGCGTGCGCTTGGTGATGCCCAGGACATCGGCTACTTCTTGAGACTTTAGGTACGGCTCGCTACGCGCTTTCATGGGATCGTTATATTATTGATGCTACTGAGGGCCTGGCTGCAATGTCAACGTCAAAGTGATGAAAGTAATGAAAGCACGCCCCAGGGCCTAAATCGACTCCAGGGGTTGGTACAGCGACGCCGCGAAATTGGCGAATGGGGGCCTCGCGGTCGGCTATGACCGATTCCGCAGGGCAGGGAAGCGAACCGGCTTCAAAAGCGGGTTGGCAGGCCTCGGAGCTCAGAAAACTCTTAGACCAAGGTGCGGGAGCGGACGAATTGACTTGGAGCATTTCCCGCCGGAATAATTGTAAATCGGGTTCGACGGCAGTAAAGTATTGATACAAAGGGACGATTGAACAGAGTGAAGGTTGTTTCATGAGCGGAGCCTTGGAAGCCGCGCTGGAGTGTTTCGCCGGGCGCAGGACGGCGCAGGGTGACCTGATGCGTCACCGGTTTGCGGTCTTGCCGTCGCGCCAGGAGCCCCGCTACCTGCTTCCCTTGGGGGACAGCCGCACCACGCTGGAGGGTCTTCAGGTCTATACGCCTTACGCATTCGGCGCCCGTTTGCGTAAGGGCCTATTGGTGCAAATCGTGAAGACAGGCTGGAGCGGTTGGGCGATGCACTCCCTGCACGTCGGAGAACCGGTGGGGCTGAAGGCTCTGGTCACCAACGTGACGGGAGAGCGCAACCCGGCCTTCGCCATGTGTCTCGGTTCGCCCGGCAAGTATCGTAAGCTTACCATCCAAGTGATGCGGGCCGGTGGCGAGACGCTAGGCTATATCAAACTGGGCCTGACCAAGCCTGCGGGAGACCGCGTTCGGCGCGAAGCCATTGTGCTGGAAGACCTTAACGCATTGCGGCCCTACACGCCGAAGGTGCTTTACGCCGGCGAATGGCAGAACAAATACATGTTGTTCCAGTCACCGCTGGAAGGCAAGGCCGGACCGGCAGATCTGTCGGGCATGCATGTGGATTTCCTCGAAAAACTGGCGGGCATCCGGCGCGTGGATAAGCCCGGCGTCCAGGTCGTCGAAGAAGTTGGCGCGCGCTGGAACGAAGTCACCTGGCGCTGCGACTGGCGATGGCAGCATTTGGGTACGGCTACTCTCGGCGAGGCTCGCCGTGAGTTGGAAAATATCCGGGTTCCGTGCGGCTTTTGGCATGGGGATTTCGTTCCATGGAACACGCGCGTGCGAGATGGCCGTCTCTCGGTCTTCGATTGGGAGTCCTGCGAAGACGGAACACCCCTGGGATGGGATACCTTCCACTTCAGCGTACAGGTAGCCAGTCTGCTGAAGAAGGGCTGGAGAACCAAATTCGATCTGAACGCGACGCCCGGCGCGCGCGGCTTGTTTCTGCTATATCTGCTGGCGAGTCTGGGGCGGTCGCTCGATGAACGGGCGGAGGCGAATCCGGATCTCGAATATCGGAGGCAGGCGCTGATCAGCGAACTGGGCGGGCACTGAAGCTGCTTTACGCCCGGCCCAGAACCGTCTCGAAGAATTCTATAGAACGCAGGGCAGACGATTCCCAACGAAAGCGCTCCGCCTGGACTTTACCCTCCGCCGCGAGTTGCTCACGCATGGCTGGCGATGTGAGCAGGCGATTTAAGGCGGCGCGCAATTCCGCGGAGCTCTGGGGATCGATCAAGACAGCCGCGCCGCCGGTCACCTCGGGTAAAGACGAAACGCCGGACGTAATCACGGGTACGCCTGCCGCCATGGCTTGTGCCACCGGGAAGCCGAAACCTTCATATAGCGACGGATAAACGAAGACCGTTGCGCCGGCTGTGATGCCCGGCAGATCGGGCTCAGGCACATAAGCCAGGTAGCGCACGCCAGGAGTGGGCGCGCGCAGCCGGGCTAAAGTTCCGGCCGATTGCCAGCCTTCCGGACCGGCCACCACGAGGTCGAATTGTTCGAGTAGCGAGGCGGGCAGAGCTAGCCAGGCGTCGAGCAGACGATCCAGGTTTTTGCGGGGCTCAACGGTACCTACATATAGGGCGTAGGGCCGACGGAGTCCATATTTGGAGCGCGCAGTGGCGCTCGCTGCGCTGGTGATGCCGAAAAACGCCCTGGCCACGCCTGGATAAATTACCTGGATCGTCTCTGGTTTAAGTTTCAGCACCCGGATGGCATCGCGTCGGGTGTTCTCGGAAACAGCGATCAGGCCGGCGGCCGCTTTCCAGATACGCCCGGCGAATCGTTTTTCGGCGGCCACGTTTGCAGACTGGTGGAATTCCGGCAGGAGCCAGCACGTCATATCATGCAAAGTCGCGGTCAAACAGAGGTGGCGCGGCGGGTGGAGCAGTTTGGTCGCATGGAAAATACCATCACGAGGCGCCATCAGGTCCGCGGCATAATTCGGCCATAAATTGAGGGCAAAGAGCAGTGCCTGACGCGCCAGGGTACCCGGCGGGTCTGCGGCAGAACCTTCATGGTCTAGATCTGGGAGCCGGTCTAGAAAAGGAAAAAGCCGGACTTGTTCGTCGCCCAGCAGTTGGCGCAGTTGAACAATCCAGTGGAAAAGATAATTCTTGACGCCAGCGCTGCGAACCAGCAAGGGGATGGCGTCAATGAAAATGCGCATGCGGGCCTGCGAGATGGATCAAGCTGCTATTCTCGCATGCGTTGCCGGAGAGCGAAGCTCGCGTTCCAAGGCTGAGGCCTGTGCCAACATAGTAGCGTGGGCGTGAATCTGTGACCAGAATGGCCGTGATCCTGTTTGTGGCGGGGGCCGGATTTGCGTTCTATATGGTAGCCGGATACCCCTTGCTGTTGGCATTACTGGCTCGGTGGCGCCCCAAGCCAGTCCATAAACACTTTACAGATGCAACCGTGACGATCCTGCTGGCCGTGTACAACGGCGAGAAATGGATGCGCGCAAAATTGGAATCGATTCTGCAACTCGATTATCCCAGGGCACGTTTGCAGACGGTAATCATCTCGGACGGTTCCACGGACGAGACGGACAGCATTGTTCAGGAATTTCGGGCGGAGGGCGTCGAGCTACTGCGTGTGCCACATGGCGGCAAGGCGGCGGCGCTGAATGCGGGTATGGCCCGGGCCACTGGCGACATTCTATTTTTCACCGATGTGCGGCAACAATTGGAGCCGGACGCGCTACGCCGGCTAGTGGAATGTCTGGGCGATCCGGCAGTGGGAGGCGCTTCGGGCCATATCGTCTTCGTAAAGAGCGACGGGGGCGGGGAAGCCGATGTGGGACTTTATTGGAGGTATGAGAAATGGCTGCGGGACAAACTGACCGCGGTGGATTCCCTGCTGGTAGCGACCGGGTGTGTCTACACGTTGCGGCGCAAGTTAGCGCGGCCGCTTCGCCCCGACGCCTTGATTGACGATGCCTACCTGCCGTTGGCGGCCATTTTTGGAGGCTACCGGTTTGTCTTTGAGAGGCGGGCTGTCGCATACGATTACCCTACCGAGCTGGATGTAGAATTTCAGCGCAAGGTGCGCACGCTTGCGGGGCTGTTTCAGTTGATAGCCAGTTATCCTCGGCTGCTGAATGTCTTCGCACCGGTGGGATTTCATTTTTTCTCGTACAAGCTGGGGCGATTGCTTCTGCCGTACGCATTTCTGCTGATGGCGGCGAGCGGGTTCTGGCTTCCGCGTCCGTGGGCGCAAGCGGCTGTGGGCGCGCAATTGGTGCTCTATGGATTGGCCGCTGTGGACCATTGGATACCAGCCGGTCTTGGACTGAAACGCCTGTCCGCTGTGTGCCGTACGTTCGTGGTCCTGATCGCTGCGGCGTTTTGCGCGGGGTCGATTCTGTTTGTGCCCGCGGGCAGCCTGTGGAAGCAGACCCGCGTGAAAGCGGGAAACGAAAACAGCGCGGCGCTGGAGGAAGACTGATCCCGATGTTGGCGCGCGCGTAACGGTCTTTATGCAGACAGCCGCCATCCGGATTTCAAGACTTTGGTTAACCTTCCTGCTTGACGAACCGCAGCGAAGCTGAATTCATGCAATAGCGCAAGCCCGTGGGCTGCGGCCCATCGGGGAAGACATGCCCCAGGTGGGCGTCGCACTTGCTGCAGAGGGCTTCGGTGCGCATCATCCCAAAGCTGGTGTCGGTTTCCTCGGTAATGTTCTCTTTAGCTACCGGCGCCCAGAAACTTGGCCAGCCGGTACCGGATTCAAACTTGGTGTCAGAGCTGAACAGGGCGTTTCCGCAGCAAACACAGCGGTAGAGGCCCTTATCGTGCAGATTGTAGTACTTGCCCATGAACGCCGGTTCCGTGCCTTTCTTGCGGGTGACTCCAAACTGCTCTGGGGTGAGTTGGCGCTTCCATTCGTCGTCGCTTTTGACGATTTTCTCAGTCGTCACAATTCCGATTCTCTTCCCTGAGTCCGAGAAGTCAACCAGACGGACTGAGCCGGGCTCCCTCCGCCTCACATCACCGGACGCGGCGGCGGCGCTGCGAACCTCGTTGGTACACGCGGTGCCAGCCAAAAACGCTGTCGAGGCCAACAGGAAACCCCGGCGGCCGACTGAATTTGTGTTAGATTCCATTGCGAAAGCTCCGCATTGGCATAAGCCGCCGGCCCAGAGGTTTATTCCTGGGCCGCCCCCAGGGTGCTGGCGCGGTACCCGGTACGGTACAGCAGGTCCTTTTCAGAAGCGCCTGCGCTCACTTAGAATTCAAGTAGGCGGACAGAACGTCGCCGGTTTTCCTAAGTTTTGAGCCAGGCGGTAAGGGGGCGGGCGGAGTCCAAACGGGCTTCGCCCCTTACCGTTTTATGGGCCTTTTCTAATCCGTCGCCATTCACCGAACCAGGACCTTGTCACGAATTCCCAGTGTATACCGGAAGTTGCCGCGTCCAGCATGTAAGAATCTCCTGCCGGCTCCATTTCATGCTCGGTCACTTAGCACGAAGTGCTTTGTTTTCATGACATCATGCGGGGCGCCTGTTTGGAACTCCGATTGCTACAGTTCGTGCTCTTTCGCACGCATGAGCCTATTTTGCCCCACTCTGCCACGGGGCTATGATGGCAGACCTTCGGCGAAAATTGCGCGACATAATTGCCGTTGCGGCGCTAGAGGTCGCAACTGTATTTATACAGTAACATATCTTTGAAAACTGATGTTAAGCTTTAGGGCATTAAGATCTGTTGTGCTGAATGGTGGCACGGTAAACACGGTGGTTTGCGGTGTAAAAGTGCGGGTGTCGGCGGCTCAGAGGGCTTGGAAAGCTCACTTCAGGAAAGGGTTAATGGTTAACTAATTAACCGCGGCTATCCATCGAGATGATTGATTCACCCCTACCGGCAATGTTCTTGTATGAACAGAAGCCGCGAGACGTGCCGCAATTCAGACTGGCATCCGCGGAGAATTTTCTGGCTGTCGTGCCGGGAGAAATGCAAATGTTTCGTGCCGTGGGTCTAGAAGAGAGTTCCGCTGGAATCAGATGGACGGCGCTCGGCAGTCGGTCGAAACAAGCGCACTCGAGGGGCGTTCAAGCCCCGGAACCCCACATGACGCGGAAATGGAAATTTATGCAACCCAGATCTTATTCTTTCACGCTGATTCTCTACCTCCTCGCCGTTGTAGCGCTGGTGTTCCCAATTCATGTCAGCGCTCAGGCGCCCCCTGTCCCGTCGGCATTTCAGCCGATTTACACCGAGATGAACAACTATTTGGTGAACTTTAATGCGACGCTTCCGCCCGGAAACACTCCGGCGTTGCCCACGTTGATGACGGGCTCGCTGAAGTTTTCCAACGCCAACACGGGAGCAGCACTGGTGATCGGGATGACCGGTTCGCAGTTGCCAGCCGGTGTACAATTGCAGCTCAACGCTTTAAAGGCTATGGGCGTACAGGCGATTATGGTTGAAGTGGGATTCCCGATGCTCTACGAGCCGTTCCTGACCAGCGTGGGCCAGACGCAAAGCACCTTCGTCGCCTACTATCAGGCGGTGGCCGCTGCCGTGCGGGCGGCCGGTTTGAAATTGGTCGTCGAAAACGATACGCTGCTGACGAACAATGTCTCGGCCGGCTGGGATGTCGCCCCATTCTATGCCACCTTAAACTGGACGCAGTACCAGCAGGCCCGCGCCCAGACAGCCGTGACCATCGCGCAGAGCATGCAGCCCGATTATCTGGTGGTGGTGGAAGAGCCCGACACAGAGGCCGCCAACAGCGGCCAATCGAACGTGAACACGCCCAGTGGAGATACGGCCATGCTGAGCCAGATCTTGACGAGTCTACAACAGGCGGCCGTTCCTAACATGCAGGTTGGCGCGGGGGTGGGGAGTTGGCTGAACAACTCCCTCGAATTCATCCAGAGCTTCGTAGCGTTACCTGTAGATTTCATTGATTTCCACATTTACCCGATCAACGACAGCTTTTTGCCCAACGCCCTGCAGATCGTGAGTACCGCGGCGGCGGCCGGAAAACCGGTGGCCATGACGGAATGCTGGCTCTCGAAAGAGTTGGACACAGAGGTGGGCGAGATTCCGAATAGCGTCGTGCAAGGCCGGAACCCGTTCAGTTTCTGGGCGCCCTTAGACGCGTTGTTCATTCAGACGATGCAAAACCTGGCCAACAATTCCCAGATGCTCTTCCTGGACCCATTCAACGCGGAATACTTCTTCTCGTACCTGCCGTACGACGACTCCACCGAGAACCAGCCGACTAGCTGGCTTATAAGCACGGAAAATCAAAACGTATCCGCCGCTAACCAGACAGCCCAATACACCAGTACCGGGATGAGCTACTACAATTCGATTGTCGTGCCTGCCGACACGATTCCTCCATCCGCTCCAGGCAATCTGAGTGGTGGATCGGGCAACCCGACCATTGTCGGTCTGACATGGACGGCTGCGACCGACAATGTAGGCGTGGCCGGCTACTACATCTACCGCGATGGTCAACTGGTCGTCAATCCTACCAGCCCTAACCCTACCGCCCTCACATACTTTCAGGACACGGGCCTGACAGAGGCGACGACTTACACATACATGGTCCAAGCGTTTGACTTGGCCGGAAACACGACGAATTCCGCGTCTATCAACGTCACGACCAGTGACACGACGCCTCCGACGACCCCGGGGAACGTATCAGTAAAGATCGGCGCATGCACCAAAGCGACTGTGACGTGGTCGGCTTCGACCGACAACACCGGCGTGGCATACTATGTCGTGTACATGGGCATATCGCCGAATGCTCTCAGCCAAGTCGCCATGATTAAATCCCCGACGCTGACTTACAGTAATTACACACTGAGCCCGGCAACGACGTACTACGTCTCGGTGGCAGCGCAGGATAAATCGGGGAACATTTCGTATCCGTCGACGCCAGTCGCTTTCACCACACCGGCGCTACCCGTTGCGCCCGGCAGCGTACTGCCGACGCCTGCCGCGACCACCAAAGTGAGTGTGTCATGGTCCGCATCGACCGGAGGCCTGGCCATCTCGTACTACTTTGTTTACAGGGGCACCTCGCCGTCCAGCCTGAGCAAAGTGGCGACTGTAAGCACCACCTCGTATTCGGACATGTCGGCGACGCCTGCAACGACATACTACTATGCGATCCAGTCGCAGGACACTGGAGTCCCGCCCGCGCAATCAGGGCTCTCCGCGCCGGTCTCGACTACGACGTATGCGCTTCCAACGGTGCCGGCGAACTTGACGGCAACGGCGGAGTCATGTACCAAGGTGGCATTAGCGTGGTCCGCGGCGACCAGTGGTCTGGGAATTGCCAACTACCGCGTGTATAAAGGGACCTCGCCGGCGAACCTGGTTCAGCTTGTAATTACGACCAAGACATCGTATACGGATACGGCAGATTCGGGCCAGACGATGTACTACTACGCCGTACAGTCGGCTGACAACGGCAAACCACAAGGATTGTCGGCAGTTTCCGCGCCGGTTTCGATCACCACGGTGGGCGATCCGTCTGTCCCGGCAAATCTGATAGCAACACCCGTGTCCAGTAGCAAGATCGCACTGACGTGGTCGCCTTCCACGCCAGGTGGCTTGCCGATCGGCTATTACCACGTGTACCGGGGGACCTCGCCCTCGAACCTCAGCCAGATCGCGGTGACTTCGAGCACCACGTATAACAATTTGTCCCTTACCCCGGGGACGACCTACTATTATGCGGTGCAGGCGGTGGATACGGCGCTGGATGCTTCGGCGTTGTGTGCCGCAGTGCCCGCTGCCACGTTCCCCCTGCCGACGACACCGGCGGGCGTAGCGGCACAGGGGACCAAGACCACGCAAATAGCCTTGAGCTGGTTGCCGTCGAGCGGTAATCTCTCGATTGCGCATTATTTCATATTTCGAGGTTCGTCGCCCTCCAATATGAGCCAAGTGGCCACCGCCCTGACTACCTCGTACAAGGACAATTCCGTCAGCCCCGGGGCGACGTATTACTACGGCGTCCAGGCTGCCGATACGGCTGGCGATCTTTCGGCGATCTCGGCGGGGGTCGCGGGGTCGTCGCAGCAATAGCTGAGCAATCGCATCCGGGCGAGTGGATCTAAGGCGATGCAGCGCCGGGGCGCGGGCGTAAGCCCAACCCCGGAACGCGGCCGTGTGCCACCAAGCCCATCTGATTTCGCCTTGTTCTCACCGAGGATGCCCCCCATCAAGCCAAAAAAGCGAACGCTTTTCGCCTATTCGAGGGCCGATTTAGTGCGGCCATAATTGGGTTTTAGGAAGATCGTGATGGACAGTACAGTTATCCTGCTGCACGCCGGGTAAACACCCAAGGCGCGGTTGACTGAACGAAGTTTCTATCCTATCCTGTTTTACTCGCCCGAAATTGTTCGGCCGGACTTCCAGCCAGAGACGCCGCGGCGTGCTGGATGGAAGTCCTATGCCCAGCATCGCTCTGGCCCGGAAAAGAAGTCGTTTTCGGCCCGAACGCTTGGATGAAGCAGCGGGTTGTGGTACGGTGTTCGAGTTGACCTCGTAGTCGAAGTGTTTTTCGTGCCCTCTGAGATAGGCACTGGCTTTTCGGGACTGGGGAGGCCCGTCTGCTGGTTCTTCGCGATCAGAGTATCCAAACTCATATGCCCGCGGCCTTCTTCTGCTGGAGAGCCGCCTCTGGCCGTCCATCCCCCGCGGCTTGCCGAAAGGTCCGCCTGAGAAATGATTCGGGCTAACGAAAGTGTTATTGAGTACAATAGGGTTTAATATCCGATTTAATGGCAAATCGTTTCCGACGCATTTCTAAGAGACGACGAGATGGCGGACGCCACAGCAATCACGCATAGGGTCGCGGAACCACTGATTCGTATGCATAGCGGGCCGAAGCGCCTTTCCGGCCTGCTTACCATCGCGATGTTGTCAGCCGTGTATACGCCTTGCGCCAGTGCGCAAGCACCGCCAGTGCCGCCGGTGTTCCAGGACCTTTATACGGAGTTGAACAACTATCTCGTCAACTTCAACTCGACTCTGGGTTCCGGAGGCGGCTCAAAGTCCGCCACGCTAATGACCGGCTCGCTGAAAGTTGCCAATAGTAATGTGGGCCCCCAGTTGTTGAATGGAACGCTCGGCATGCAATTACAATTAAACGCCCTAAAAGCCATGGGGGCACAAGCTATTCTGGTGGAAATCGGGTTCCCCATGCTTTATGAACCTTTCCTGACGAGCCAGGGCCAGTCATATGCGGATTACGTCACATACTATCAGGGATTGGCCAGCGCGATCAGATCCGCCGGTTTGAAAGTAGTCGTAGAGAACGATACGCTTTTGAGCAACGATATTGCAGCCGGTTGGAACGTGGCTCCATTCTACGCTACTTTGAACTGGACGCAGTATCAGCAGGCTCGCGCGGACACTGCCGCGGTGATTGCACAGACTCTGCAGCCCGACTATATGGTGGTGCTGGAAGAGCCCGATACGGAGGCCGCTAACAGTGGTCAAGGGAACGTAAACACGCCCAATGGGGCTACCGCCATGTTGGGCCAGATCCTCACTAGCTTACAGCAGGCGGATGTCCCGAACGTGAAAGTGGGCGCGGGCGTGGGAACGTGGCTGAATGGATTTCTGGAATTCATCCAGGAGTTCGTGACATTACCCGTGGATTTTATCGATTTTCATATTTACCCGGTAAACGACAATTTCCTACCCAATGCGTTGCAAATTGCGAGTGCGGCCGCGGCAGCAGGAAAGCCTGTGGCGATGACGGAATGCTGGCTGTCGAAAGAGCGGGACACCGAGGTCGGCGTGCTGTCGAACGATGTGATTCGCGGCAGGGACCCGTTCAGTTTCTGGGCGCCGCTGGACGCGCTGTTCATCCAGACAATGCAAAAGCTCGCCAAGAACACGCAAATGTTATTTCTGAATCCCTATAGCTCGGAATATTATTTTGTTTATCAGACCTATGACGCGGCTACAGAAAACCTGACGCCCGGGCAAATCCTCAGTCAGGAGAATTCACTGGTGTCGGTGGCGAATCAGGAAGCGCAGTACACCGGGACAGGAATGAGCTATTACAAATCGATGGTGTCGCCACCCGATACAGCGCCTCCCTCGGCACCTGGCGGGTTAACCGGCGGCTCGGGCAACCCCAGTACGACTTTCTTGAATTGGAATGCTGCGACTGACAATGTCGGAGTAGCCGGCTACCGCGTGTTGCGCGATGGTGCGGTGGCCGGAATCACGGCATCGCTGTATTTTCAGGACGCGGGATTGAGCGAGAGTGTGAAGTATACCTACACGATCGAAGCATTCGACCTGGCAGGGAACATTTCGGCGGCCTCTCTGCCCCTTGATATCACCACCCGGGACGTGACCCCACCCAGTGCGCCGGGCAGTGTCGCGGCCGTCGCGTTGTCGTGCGAAAAAGTAAAGCTTACCTGGTCCCCTTCCACCGATAATGTTGGCGTCGGCAGTTACATCGTGTTTTGGGGTGTTTCTCCGCAGGCCCTAAGCCAAATTGCGCGCACCGCCGGCACGAGCACCGCGTATACCAACTATCCGCTGACGGGAGGGACGACGTACTACTATGCCGTAGAGGCGGAAGACAAATCTGGAAATATTTCGCTCATGTCGGCGATTGTAGCCGTTTCGACGCCAATGCCGCCTGCAGCCCCCGCGAATGTGGCGGGAACGGCGGATTCGGCGAGCAAAATTGGCTTATCGTGGTCGGCAGCGGCCAGCGGCGGTTTGCCGATCCAAAACTACCACGTATACCGCG
>Ga0187855_10000058_pt1 | contig 94245 bp, 76 predicted proteins | sample June2016WEW_8_10_2_FD_132969 | JGI IMG/M metagenome (GOLD analysis project Ga0187855, IMG submission 132969) | Peatland microbial communities from SPRUCE experiment site at the Marcell Experimental Forest, Minnesota, USA - June2016WEW_8_10 | ecosystem: Environmental > Terrestrial > Soil >... | reverse complement strand
TGGAAGGGTGGCGACAGTGGTAACTCGGCGGGGAGAAAAAACATTGTCCAACGAAAAAACAAAAGAACCCACTTGACTCCGACCGGCCTTCTCATGGAAGGCGTTAGCACAAGCTTGCGCCGTTTGTTCGCCTTCTCTCGGCTCCCGTTCTGCCCCACCCCGAGGTGAGATGGCAAAGCGGAGACCGGCGGGAAGAACTACTGCGGCACTCTCCGCGTCCTCTGGGTTCGAAAATTGTGTCTTACTCCGCCCGATCGATCTGCGCCTTCTGCAGTTTGTCGGAATAATCCACGTACACGGCTTTCCACTCGGTGTAGAAGTCGATCGCGCCGATGCCGCCCTCGCGGTGTCCGTTGCCGGTGGCTTTGGTGCCGCCGAAGGGCAGGTGAACCTCCGCTCCGATGGTCGGGGCGTTGATATAGGTGATTCCGGCTTCGAGGTCGCGGACGGCGGCGAAGGCTTTGTTGACGTCCTTCGTATACAGCGACGACGACAAGCCGTACTCGATGTTGTTGGCGATTTCGATGGCGTTCTCTAAATCGTCGCAGGGAATGATCGAAACCACCGGCCCGAAGATTTCTTCCTGCGCGATGCGCATCTTGGGATCGACGTCGGTGAAAACGGTGGGTTCGAGGAACCAGCCGTGCTGGTAGTCGCCCTGGTCGAGCCGGTGGCCGCCGGTGACGAGCTTGGCGCCTTCGGTTTTTCCGATCTCGATGTACTCCAGGTCGGTCTTGAGCTGGCTCTCGTTGATCGCCGGACCCATCTCGACCGTTTCATCGAGACCGTTGCCGACTTTGATCTTCTTCGCACGCGCCACGAAGTGATCGACAAACTCGGTATAGACGCCTTTCTGCATGATGATGCGGCTGGTCGCGGTGCAGCGCTGTCCAGTGGTACCGAACGCGCCCCAGAGCCCGCCTTCGATGGCTAGGTCGAGGTTGGCGTCGTTGAGCACGATCATCGGATTCTTGCCGCCGAGTTCGAGTGAACAGCGCTTGAAGCTCTTGGCCGCCGTGGTACCCACGATTCTGCCGACCGCCGAGGAACCGGTGAGCGAGATAGCGCGGACCGCCGGATGCTCGGTCAGCGGCGTGCCGACTTCCGAGCCGAAGCCGGCCACGATGTTGATCACGCCTTTCGGAATGCCCGCGTCGGTCAGTGCCTGCACCAGGTTGAAGGTCGAGAGCGGAGTATCCTGGGCCGGCTTGATCACGCAGGCGTTGCCGCAGACGACGGCGGGCAGCAGCTTCCACGAAGAGATGGCCATGGGGAAGTTCCAGGGCGTGATCATGCCGCAGACGCCGATGGGCTGGCGGATGGCCATGGCAAACTTGTTGGGCAATTCCGACGGCACGGTCGGACCGAACAGGCGGCGGCCTTCGCCGGCATTGTAGTAAGCGGCGTCAATCGCTTCCTGGACGTCGCCGCGGGTTTCTGCCAGCACCTTGCCCATTTCGCGGGTCATGTCACGGGCGTAGTCTTCCTTTCGCTCGATCAGGATCTCGGCGGCGCGGAAGACCATCTCGGCGCGCCGGGGCGCGGGCACCAATCGCCATTTGGCAAAGGCACGCTGGGCCGCATCCACGGCTGCGTCCACATCGGCCTTATTCGAGCGCTGGAAGATGGCCACGACTTCGCGCGTATCCGCGGGGTTGCGGTCTTCGAAAGTCCGTCCGCTGGCGGATTCGACCCATTCGCCGTCAATAAAATTCTTGAAAACCCTGGTCTTGGTCGTGCCGCCATCGACCACCGGCTTGGTCAGAGTATCGGTCGCCATAAGAGCCTCCTAGGGAGTAGTGCGGAACACTTTATGCTAACGCCCGGAGTGAAGCCGGGCAAGCGCGGGGAGCAGGAGCAAGGTGCGGTTCCGCCCGGTCACTTTCGTAACCCTTTACCCCCCTGACCCAAGTTCAATACCGCTCCCGGCAGAGATATGATGGTCAGAGTGGTGAGAGATATCGGTATTTTCAGAATCTTGTAATGAGGTTGGCACGGACTCGTGTCGAATAAAGCCAAGCCGGAACTCTACGTGGCCTGGAAGACGGTGACGTACCGCAGCGTGATTATAGTGCTGCTCAGTGCGGCGCTGGTCTTTGGCTTCGTCATGCACGTGGCGTTTCCGAAATTCACCGACTCGACGGTGAAGGCAGCCGGGTATTTTTCCTCGGGCCTGCTCGAAAAAGTTGCGGGACTAACACCTGCGTTCAAGGGGCCGTCGGCCACGATCTCGCAGCAGGCGCACTTCACGGCGCTCGATGGCACGATCCGGGTAAGGAAAGGTAACGGCAACAGCTGGATCAACGCCGACTACAACGTCCCGCTCGAAAAGGGCGACGTGGTGCAGACTGGCTCGGAAGGCATGGCGAAGATTGTTTTCAACGACGGTACCAACTACACCGTAAAACAGGATTCGCTGATCGTGATCGAAGAGAACTCGGCCAACGATCAGCAACAAACCAGCGTGTCGGTGGCGGTGACAACCGGCACGGTGGACCTGACTACGGCGACCTATGTGCAGGGTTCAAAGTCGCAGGTGATCGTCGCGGGCGCAAAAGCTTCGCTGGCTCCGGATTCGGCGGCCATGGTGCACAATAATCCCAGGGACGATCAGCATGAAATTTTAGTGAAGAAAGGCAGCGGCGAAGTCGAACGCAACGGAGAAGTGGAGCAGCTGTTGCCGTGGGAAAAGGTGAGTTTCCGGAGCGAATCGAAAAGCATGGAGCGGGCCACCGAGATCGGTCCGCCAACGCCCATCACGCCGGGAAACATGATGCCGGTTTTCATCAACACCGGGGAGAAATCGAAGGAAGTGGAGTTTGCCTGGACACCCATGGCGAACGCCGCCGGATACCGGTTGCGCATTTCGCAGAATCCGTATTTTTCGTCGTTGCTGGTGGATAAGAAGGTGGCGGCGCCGGGCGCGGTGGTGACCGGTCTGCCCGTGGGGGCTTACTATTGGTCCATCCAGTCCTACGATGCGGCAGGCAAGGAATCGGTGGAAAGCGAAAAGAATCGCTTTACTATCATTGCCAAGGCCAAGGAAAAAATAGAGTTGTCGCTCGAGATTGATCCGCTGATCCAGCACGGGCACGTGATTGAGGTTACGGGCAAGACCGAGGCGGGAGCGCGCGTCATGGTGAACGGCAAGGAAGTGCCGATCGTCGGCGACGATGGTTCGTTCCACTATTTCACGCCGCTTTTGCCCAACGGGGAAAACCTGATCACGATCACGGCGCAGAATTCGAAAGGCGGAGTCAATACCCACCAGGAAAAGGTGGTGATTCAGTAAGGATTCGATGTTTGGAGCAATGTTTCGAACCGAGCTGGAAGCAAGCGTTCGGAACACCGTTTGTGACAACCGGTGCCCTAGTGACAAACCAGTTCTCTTGAACGTCGAAGTAGAATAGAAGAAACATGACTGGAAGAAACATAGACTAGAGGAGACAAGGGGACGACTCGAACGGAAACCGATGAAGGCCCGGCTTCCAGGGGCGAGACGAATTCCCGAAAGAGAGAAGTATTCCTATGTCAAACAACGGGTTTCATAACGGCTCATCGCGTTCGCACAATCTGCGCTCGCTGTTCAGCATGTTTTCGAGCGACCTCGCTATCGATCTGGGGACGGCGAACACGCTGGTGTACGCGCGCGGCAAGGGCATTGTGGTAAACGAGCCTTCAATCGTGGCCATCAACAAGAACACCGGCGAAGTCGAGGCCGTCGGCAAGGAGGCCAAAGAGATGCTGGGGCGAACGCCCGGCAACATCGTGGCCATCAAACCGATGAAGGACGGTGTCATCGCCGACTTCAAGGTCACCGAAAAAATGCTGAACTATTTCATCCAGAAGGCGCACAACCGCAAGATGCTGGTGCATCCGCGGATCGTGATCGGCGTGCCTTCGGAAATCACGCAGGTGGAAAAGCGGGCCGTGATGGATTCCGCCTATCGCGCCAAGGCCAGCGAAGTGCACCTCGTCGAACAGGCCATGGTGGCCGCCATTGGCGCGGGTTTGCCTATCACCGAGCCCAGCGGCAACATGGTCGTCGACATCGGCGGCGGCACTACGGACATTGCGGTAATTTCGCTCAGCGGCATCGTCTATTCGCGTTCCGTGCGCATGGCCGGCAATCAGATGGACGAGGCCATCATGAATTACCTCAAGCGGAAATATAACCTGCTGGTGGGCGAGCGCACCGCCGAGCAGATCAAGATGGAAATCGGCTCCGCGTATCCGCTGGACAAGCCGCTGACCATGGAAATCAAAGGCCGCAACCTGATCGAAGGCGTGCCCAAAACCATTACAGTAGATGATAGTGAAATCCGCGAATCGCTGAGCGAATGCGTTTCGACCATCATGAATGCGATCCGCGTGGCGCTCGAACGTACGCCGCCCGAGCTCTCCGCCGAAATCAGCGACCGCGGCATCGTGCTGACCGGCGGTGGCGCGCTCATCAAGAATCTCGACAAGCGCATCCGCGAGGAAACCGGATTGCCGGTCTCGATCGCCGACGATCCCCTCTGCAGCGTGGTGCTCGGCACCGGCAAGATGCTCTCGGACTTCAAGCTGCTGCGCAAGATTTCGATCGAGTAGAAGCTTCGAGCCGAAGCGAAAGCAGGTCCTTCGCTTCGCTCAGGATGACAATTTTTTAGCACGCTGACAATTTCTGCCGGGACGACATCTCAGGCGTGACGGGTTTACTGACAACTGATAGCTGAGAGCTGCTGTTATGGATGTCCTCGGACGCTACCGCAACCTGATCGTGCTGGTGGGGGTGTTGTTCGCCCAGGTACTGGGTTTGGCCGTGCAGGTCAAGCGCACGACCGACAGCGAACCGACGCGGCTGATCCGCGTCTGGGCGGTGGGCACGGTCACTCCCCTCGAAAAGGCGCTGGTGTGGACGCAAACCTCCAGCAGAAACATCTGGCATAACTACTTCTACCTGCGCGGCGTGCGCGCCGAGAACCGCAGCCTCAAGGCGCAGATTGAACGCATGAGTCTGGAGCAGGTACGGATGAGCCAGGACGCCGATCAGGCGCGGCGTTTGCAGGCTTTGCTGGCCTTCAAGGAACAGTTTATTTCCCGGACCATGGCGGCGCAGGTCATCGGATCGAGCGGGAGCGAGTTGTCGCGCTCGGTCTACATCGACAAGGGTGAAAGCGACGGCATCAAGCCCGACATGGCGGTTATTACCGCGGACGGCATCGTGGGCAAGGTGCTGCGCGTGTACGGCTCCACATCGCTGGTGCTTTTGATCGACGATCAGACCAGTGGGGTGGGTGTGATCCTCGACAAAGCGCGGCTGCAGGGCATACTGCGGGGCACGCCGTCGGGTGAAGTGGTGCTCGAAAAAGTGATGAGCGACGAAACCGTGCCCGCCGGAGAAGTGGTTCTCACCAGTGGCGGGGATGGCATTTTTCCCAAGGGCCTGCTGGTGGGCAGGGTGACAAAGGTGTCGCAGGGCAGTGAGCTCTTTCTCAACATTCGCGTACGTCCCGCCGCCAATCTCAGCCGGTTGGAAGAGGTCCTGGTCGTAACGAAAATCGATGAAAGACAGGCCGAGCCTGACCACGCGGGCACAGCGCGGGCCATCGATATCCTGGCCGAGCGCCTGCCGACGGTTCCGCCCAAGCCGGAAAATGCCGAGAAAGGTGCCGCGCCGGGAACGGCCTCTCCGGGGACGGTCGCGCCGGCGACGGTCGCACCCGGGACGGTCGTACCAACGAACGTCGCACCAACGAACGTCGCACCAACGACCACCGGTTCCAATGCCAAGCCCAAAGCCGCGCCCCTGGCAGCTTCCGTCAGCAGTGGCGCCCCGGCTGCGCGAAAAACGGCGAACCCCGTGCCTTCTTCAGGAACTGGCTCCGGAACTTCCTCTGGAACTCCGGCAAGCGCCACCGAAACCCCGGCTGTGAAAGCTTCCGCCAAGCCCGTGAAGGCAGCGGCCCAAACTCAACCTCAGCCCCAGCCCAAACCGCAACCCGCCGTGCAGGATAGTCCGCACTAACGTGGCCATCACTTACACTTCGGGAGAGCAAGTTGAGGTTTACCGTTTCAGCATTCCTGCGACGATTCTGATTCCTCTGATCGCCGTTTTTTTGCAAGCGTGGCTGCCGCTGCGATTTCCTTTTTTTAACATCTTCGATCTTCCGCTGCTGGTCGTGATCGGTTTCGCGACGGCGCGGCGCAATCCGCTGGCGGGCCTGGTCACGGGAGGTCTGATCGGTATTCTGCAAGACGCGCTGACCCACCAGCCCATCGGGCTCTACGGAATTTCAATGACGGTGGTGGGATTCGGCGCATCTTCGCTCGGCATCAAGCTGGACGTGGAAAATGCCGGCGCCCGCTTCCTGCTTACCATTTTCTTCTACGTAGTACACGAAGTTGTCTACTTCATGATTGCCCGCGGCCTGGTCGGGCTGCGCATGGCGTGGAGCTGGCCACACGAACTTTTGTCAGGCGTAGCCAACGCCGTGCTGGGCGTGCTGGTCTTCATGTTGCTCGACCGCGTCAAGCAGCGAACGTAAACATCGCGATGGCGTAAGCCAGCGCAGCCGCTGCCAGCGTAGAGAAGAGATTCACCGTCTGGTTGCTGATCCAGCCGCGGCGTTGCAGGGTGGCGCCGAGAACGCTGTCGATGAGCATTCCGGCGAATCCGGCGGCGAGCGCAATCCAGAGCTCGGACGGAAGAAGAATCCCGCCTACCGTTGCGACCACAGCCATCACCAGACCGGCCGCCAAGCCTGCGATGCTTCCGGGAATCGTGATGCCGCCGTCGGTCCCTGCCGGGACGCGTTCCCCCGTTGTAATCAGTCGCGCCTCTACGCCGCGGTACTGCCCGATTTCACTGGCCACGGTGTCGGTAGCCGCTTCGGCGAGAGCTGCCGCTGCGGCGACCAGCCAAACCCGATTTCCGGTGGCGCTGAAGGCGACGGATGCGAGCGCAGTTACCGCCAGATTCGCCAGTACCTGCCAGGCATTCCGGCCTTCCCTGCGCTCGGCCAGACCGAGTGCCAGCTTGCGGCGGTACCCAAGGCGGGTGGATACCCAGGTCATCACAAACAAGGTTGCGAGCGCGACGAAAGCCGCCGGGCCGGCGCCGGCAAAAAGCACGAAACAGGCAAGATCCCCCGCCAGGGCTCCGGAGCGATTGACGCCGCGCAGGAGGCAAGCCAGCACCGCGAAGCCCAGCGTCACAGCGGCAGCGATTGCCAACCGCTCCGGGGATGACGCCCAACCGTGGGTTAGAAAAGGAGTTAGCATCGGTGCGGGTCGCTGTCAGCTCTCAGCCGTCAGCCTTCAGTAGAATCTCACGTCCGCGGGAATTGGTGATCGCGAACCGGGAACTAATACTGACATGGAATAGCCACGACGTGACCTCGCACGCCACGCTGTCCGATTGGGCCGCTACCATCAGGCCGTAGCAGGTTTTTGAGCGTAATGGCCCAAAGGCGAACAAATGGCGCAAAGTTGTGTAAACCTGTTTACATCAACAATTCTTGGTCTCGTGGCGGACACTACAAGTAGCGGACACTACAAAACGTGACTAAGATCACTGCTCGTTCCATGATCAACGCGCTAAGGTTTTAAGCATGAACCGGGTTCTGATATCAGTATTGGCTCTAATCACCACATCCTTGCTAATTTTGGGTTGCGGGAGTGGTAGCGGATCGCAGTCCCTTACGGTAGCGCCTGCCTCAGCGAACATTTGGACCAATTATGAAACCGGGCAGTATCACGACGTTGTGTTGACAGCGACCCTGAGCAACGGCGGCATGCCTGGTGACCTTCAATGGACGACGAGCGATGCATGCGTCGCACCCGGCAACTATATCCAGAATACCGCTACGATTGTTTGCAATTTCACATGCGGCGGGTCGGCAACGGCAACTATAAAGGCAACGTCGCAAGGTCTCACAGGAACGGCATCGATTCATTGCACGTGGGAGTAAGAGCCGCGTGGCCACCCAGTTAGAGTACTGACCGCATCCTGTCAGTGAAATGTGGCACATCTTGACGTGCGGTAATGGCCAAGGGCCGCAGCGCAAGGCAAGACTGTCACTTGGCGTAACATCGCGATTACACTCAAAATCGCCCGGATCAGTGTCCGATGTGTGGAACCTGCCAGCCCTGTCCGCAAGGTCGAGTTCAAACTAATACAACCGACAACTGATGACTGGCGACTGATCTGCACGATCCTCGCTTGATAACACTATATTAAGGGTCCAGCGCCAGCCTCCCCCGCCATGTAGTGCTTGGCCTTTGGATTCGCCGGTAATCTGGCGGCTGCAATCCCACCCCGTTTAGGCTAAACTTCTGTACGCTCGGAGAGGTTCGAGCGTCTGAAGACTTTGCGGTGACGCGGTTTGCCGCGTCTGCCGATGACAAGAAGAAACGAGGCGAGCGTCGTCTCCGCTTCGTTTCTGCAATGGGGTGAAAACCAATGGCGGCCTCAGTCTGGTCTGGATATCTTACGTTCGGATTAATCTCGATGCCGGTGCGTCTGTTCTCGGGCGCGCGCAGCAACGGCATCTCGTTCAACCAGCTTCACCGTACCGACCACCATCGGGTCAAGCAGCAGCTCATTTGCCCGGCGGATAACCAAGTCCTCGAGCGTAGCGATATCGTCAAAGGCTATGAGTACCGCAAAGACGAGTACGTCATCATCGATCCCGAAGAGATCAAGAAGATCGAGCCGAAGACGGCCAAAACGATGGAGATCCTCGAATTCGTGAAGTCGAGCGACGTGGATCCGGTGTACTTCGAGTCGTCCTATTACATGGTTCCGGATGAAGCCGGCCGCCGTCCCTACGCGCTGCTGACCAAGGCCCTGGAAGAGAGTGAGTACGTCGCCATCGCCAAACTCACCATGCACAACCGCGAATACACCGTTTTCCTGCGCCCGCATAAAGGCGGAATGATGCTGCACACCATGTACTACGCGGAGGAAGTGCGTGAGGTCGAGTCCTTCGGCGCTCCCGAGGTGGAGATTAAAGACGCCGAAATCAAGGTTGCCCATCAACTCATTGAAGCGCTGGCGGGCGAGTGGGACCCGGAGAAATATCACGACACCTTTCAGGAAAATCTGAAGAAGCTGATCGAGGCGAAGCTGGAAGGCGGCGAAGTGCAGGCCGTCGAGCAACCGAAGAAGCTGGCCCCGGTGGTCGATCTGATGGCGGCGCTGAAGGAAAGCCTGGCCCAGACGAAGAAGCCGGTCGCCTCAGAAAAAGTTGCCGAGATGCCGGAAGCGGGCCAAACGAAGAGACGCCGCGGGCGCGCGTAGATCCCGGAAGAACCCCAGGTTTCAAGGTTTCAAATAATTGCCGTCGCTTACCGGCTCGGCGGGAAGCCTTCCATGAAAATCGCCAAAGTTGGACTGGGCGCATTAATCTTGTTTTTTATCGCGGGAACGGCTGCCTCGCAGGATCGGATGCCGCCGATCCCGGCCGACAAGATGACGGATGTTCAAAAGAAAGTCGCAGCTGAGTTGATCGCTGGTCCTCGGGGATCGCTGGTGGGTCCTTTCATACCACTGCTTCGGAGCCCCGACCTTATGAGCCGACTGCAAAAGGTCGGAGAATACATCCGCTACCAAAACAGCCTGGGCCACAAATTGACGGAATTCACAATCCTGATGACGTCGCGCCGCTGGACCCAGGAGTTCGAATGGTATTCCCATTACGACCTGGCCTTGAAGGCCGGCATGGAGCCGGAGATACTTGCTGCCGTTCGCGACGGGCGCCGCCCAACGGGAATGTCGCCCGATGAAGAAGTGGTCTACGACTTTTGCTCGGAGCTGGCGCAAAACCAGAGTGTGACCGATGCCACTTACGCGCGGGCAGTGAAAAGCTTTGGCGAGATGGGCGTGATCGATCTCACCGGTACCGTTGGCTACTATACCGCCCTGGCGATGGTAATGAACGTGGCCAGGACTCCCTTGCCCCCGGGAAAGACCCCAGCCCTGGCGGGTTTCCCACACTAAATTCGGACGGCGTTTTTGCCGTTCAATATGAAAACCTGTCTTTGCAACTTCCAACTCTGAACTTTGACACCTGTTTTTTTGCCGCCTGATTTCCCCTCTCGACCCGGTTCCCGATACAATATCGGTTTCCGCGTAAGACGACCTTTTTCTATGGAGTTTGAATGAAGCGGTTTCTCTGCATGGGGTTCGTGCTGTTTGTTTGTGTGGTTTGTGGCGGCTGCGGCGACACTTTCCGCCCGGTTATCATCCCGAATCCCCCGCAGTTTCCCAACCCGGCGGCGTCCCACACCGTGGTCTCGATCAACGATAACGGAACCATCGTGTCCGGCACCGCCATGGTGATCGACGTCTCCGGCGACTCGGAGGCGAGCGTCGCCGACGTGGGGCTCGCTCCCGTTCACGCCGTGCAGCAAAGCGCCAGCGTCGTCCTGGTCGTAAACCACTCTGTGACCGGCGCGCAGGCCGATTCGATTACCAAGCTGAACTTTATCGGCACGGTGGTCTTTAGCACTAACACCATCAGCCTGCCGACGAGTTCGGCGCCGAATTTTGTGGCTACCACCGAATCGAGCCAGGCCTACGTCTTGATGCCGAACTACTTAGACCCCACCACCGATGTCGTTGTTCCATCGATCCAAGTGGTCAACACCACCGCCAATAACCTCGTGGCCACCATTCCGGTGGGGAACAACCCGGACGCCATGGCCGAGACGCCAAATACCCAGAAGCTCTACGTGGCCAACCAGGCCGACAACACGATTAGCGGCTTCAACACCAACCCGGCGGAACATTCTCTTTCCCCGCGGACCGTCAACGGTTCGTTCAACGGGCCGCTCTGGTTGATTGCGCGCTCCGACAGCCAGCGCCTGTACGTGCTCAACGGCAATGGAGTCGTAAGCACAGTCGATACCACTTCCACGGTGGGCCCGGATAACATGATCGATGCCAGCGTCAATGCGCCCGGCGCCGCTTACATGCTCTACGACGGGAATCTGAACCGGTTGTACATACCGGGAGGCGCCCAGTTGACAATACTGGATGTCTCGCAGTCCGTCCCCACGGTTCTCGCGGGAGGCCCGATCACGATTCCTGCCGTTGCGCCCAGTTTGCGCGGCGCCTCGGACCCTTGCTCGACGACCAGTCCCCAGCCGTTGACGGTGGCCGCCGTCGCGGCTCTGCCGGATGGCAGTCGCGCTTATGTGGGAGCTTACTACGAAGATGCATCCGATAACTTCTGCCCGCAGGTGACGGTGATCGACGCCGCCAGCAACACCATCAAGACTGATCTTGCGATTCCGGGATCTCCTGCCTATGACGCCTTTTGCTCGCCGGCGCAGTCCCCGCGAGCTCCGCGCTTCCGCATTATGATGTCGGCCGGCGGCGACAGTAGCCGTGCCTACCTGTCCAGTTGCGATGGCGGGAATGTCAACTTCATCGATACCTCCACCGACACTTATATCCTAAATATGCCGGCTCCGATCGGTTCGCGCTTGAACAACCCGCCGCAGAATCCGGTGTTCCTCTTTGCTGGTCCGTAAGCGTAACGTCGTCGTCAACGGAATGCTGTCGCGGTAGTGTCCTAATTTGGTCGTTCCACCACGGAGCCACGGAGACACAGAGAAACCCGACTGCTTGGCAAAAACCTTCCCCTTCTGGCTTTTACAGGTTCAAAGTTTTCTCCGTGACTCTGTGGCTCCGTGGTGAAAAAAGGCAAACTAGGACACTACCCATGTCGCGGAATGCATGTCGGGTATGGCGCGGCGATAAGGTTGGATGAGTTGAGGAGTCGAGCGGCTAACGACTAACGACGAACGACGAACGACCGGTTTCCTATCCCACGACGGCCGCGCGTGCCACCGCCCGGCAGGGCTGATAGCGCAGCGCCACATTCATAAAGACTTTTCCGCTGGACGTATTGAAGCACATTACCAGGGCTTCGGTGTCTTCACTGCTCTTGCTGCCCTGCTCGGAGGTGTGCACGGTTGGGGGACGAACGTGAAAGTGAAATCCCTGATCGTTGAGCGAGGTGATGGCGTTGCCAATGATCTGGTTGGCCAGTTCACAGACCGCCTCGCGTACCAGATCGTCGTCCTCGGATACTTCGACGCCCGCCAGAAGCGTGGCGAGATGCACCGCCGGCCCCATGTCCGCGTCAAAAATGATCCGCCCTTCGATCTCGCCCGTGAAGTAAACTTCGGCAGCGATGCCTTTCCGCCGGTAAGCCTCTTCCTCCATGCTCAGGTTCTCGATGGAAATGGGCGACTGCAGCCCCTGTGCCAGAACGGCATCGGCCGAGTTAATGAAAGGCTGAATCAGGTCCATCCGCATGACTAGGCTCCAGCTCCGGCGCCGCGCGCCGTCGTTCCATCGTCACGCATGACGTACTTGATCACTTCATAAAGAACTTCCGGCTTCACCGGTTTTTGCACGAAGTGGCGGGCTCCCCGCTGCAAGGCGGCTACGATGTTTTCCTGATAGCCAACCGACGACACCATTACAATGCGGGCGTTCGGATGCTCGCGTACGATCTTCTCCGCCGCCTCGATGCCTTCCATCTGCGGCATGGTGATATCCATCAGAACAATGTCGGGCGTGAGCCGCGCATACTCGCTGATCGCCGAAACTCCGTCGCCAGCCTCGCCGACCACCTGCCCGCCAAAGGTTTCCACCATCCGGACCAGGTTCTTGCGGGCGAACACGGAGTCATCCACGATCAGATAGCGCACCGGTTCTCCGTCTTCGCTCCGCTTTACGGGCGCAAATTTTTCCATGGTACTCCTCCACAACTATCACTTAATCACGAACTACGCACTTTCGGTAGATGACTCTAGTTACTTCCGGCACTGGTCGCCTGCTTGATGTCGGCCGCGTCCCTCCGGCCGGGGTCGGGCCCGCACTGTGCCTGCATGACCTTGGGCAACTCCTGGAGGTCGGCGATCCTCATCACGTGCCCCCGTTCGATGGCCGCCTTGGGCATGCCGAAGACCACGCACGTTTCCTGGCTCTGCGCCACGGTGAATCCCCCCGCCGCGCGGATTTCTCCCAGTCCGGCCGCCCCGTCTTCTCCCATGCCGGTCATCAATATGGCCATGGCTTGCGGGCCAAACTCCTCGGCTACGCTGCGGAACAGCACATCCGCCGAAGGACGATGCCCGTTCACCGGGCCCTCATCCCCCAGCACCACCACGTTGCCCAGCGGCAATTTCTTCACTTTCATGTGCCGGTTCCCCGGACAAATCAGCGCCCGTCCGGCTACCAGCAAGTCGCCCGATTGCGCCTCCTTGACCCGGATCGGGCAGCACTCATCCAGCCGTTTGGCAAACAGCCCCGTGAAGCCGTCCGGCATATGCTGCACCACCAGGATGCTGCCTGAAAAATCCGCCGGCAGATGCGAAAACAGGTATTGCAAGGCATTCGGACCGCCCGTGGAAACGCCGATGGCAACGATGTGCGTCGGTGCCACCGGCCGCAGCTTCGGCGCCATCGCGCCCTGCGCTTCTTTGGGCAGGAACTGCGCCTGCACCCCCGCGCTCTGCGCCGCGGCGTGGATTTTCTTGATCAACTCGGCGGCGATTTCGGGCATGCGCGCGGAAACATCCTGCGGCTTGGCCACGAAATCGAATGCGCCCTCTTCCAGCGCCTGCAGCGTGATCGATGCCCCGGCTGTGCTATGCGAACTGACCACGATCACCGGCAGCCGCCAGCGCCGCGTGATTTCCTTGAGCGTATCGATCCCGTTCATTCCCGGCATTTCCAAGTCGAGCGTCACCACTTGCGGCGCCAGTTCCGCGATTTTCTTCAGCCCGAAATAGCCGTCCATCGCCGTGCCCACCACCTCGATCTCGTGGTCCGCCTCGAGAATCTTGGGAATCAGCTTGCGCATCAGCGCCGAGTCATCCACCACCAGCACCCGCACCGGCTTTTTCATGAGTGGCCCCCGGCCGCGGCGTGGGCTCGCGTCTCACGCATCCGAAATCCACCAGCACTAGTCTGTGCCGGCGCGAGACTCGACAGCAGACCCGCCATCCGCGTGCCGGTCGCGCTGGTCCGCCCGCGCGTGAAGCGCTCCATCAGGGCGATCATGTTCAAGATTAGAACTACCCGCCCATCGCCCAGAATCGAAGCCCCACTCACCAGGTCGGTCGTGATGGACTGGTCGTCGAGCGCCTTGATGACCAGCTCGTCTTCGCCCTCGAGCGCGTCGACCACCAGACCGAACTTTTGGTCCCCGTTGTTGATAACCAGTACGAAGACCTTGCGCCGCGCCGTTTCCGGCCCGTTCGTCGGCCTCGACCCCAGGCGCAGCAGCGGCAACACGTCGTTGCGCAGTTGCAGCACCTCGTAGTGCTCCACCTGCTGAATATTTTCTTCCACCGTGCGCGCGATTTCCGCCACCGCGTTCAGCGGCAGGGCATAGAGCCGCTGCTCCACCCGGAACAGCAGCGCCCGAATGATGGCCAGGGTCAGCGGAAGCCGCATGCGGAAGGTTGTGCCCCGCGTCCGCGCGGTTTCGATCTGCACCGTTCCCTTCAGGCGCGCCAGCACGCTCTGCACCACATCCAATCCCACGCCGCGGCCCGAAAGCTCTGTGACCTCCTCCGCCGTGGAGAATCCCGGCCGCAGGATTAGCTCCAGCGTCTCCGCCTCGCTCAGGCGGGCTGCCTGGTCGGCGCTCAGCAAGCCCTGGGCGAGGGCGCGCTGCCTTATTTTTTCCGCATCGATGCCGCGCCCATCGTCGGAGACCTCGATAACGACCTGGTTCCCCTGGTGATACGCGTCCAGCCGCAATGTTCCCTGCGCGCGCTTGCCGGCCCGAACCCGCTCCTCGGCGCTCTCGATGCCGTGGCCGATCGCATTTCGCACCAGGTGGGTCATGGGCTCGGCAATCGCATCCAGAATGCTTTTGTCCAGATCAGTCTGCCCGCCTTTGATTATGAGCTCGACTTCTTTCCCGCACTGCAGCCCAACGTCCCGCACAATGCGCGGGAAGCGGCGGAACAGTTGATCGACCGGCACCATCCGGATCTTCATGACCGCGTGCTGCAGGTCGTTCAAGACCCGCCCTTGAAACACCATGGCGTCCCCAAACTTTCCCCGCAGCTCCTCTTTTGGGAAGCGTTCGCCAAATTCGAGGAGCGCCTGCTGCAACATCGATTTCGCCAGGATCAGTTCGCCGACCAGATTGAGCACGCTGTCGATTTTTTCCGCATCCACGCGCAGCAGGTTGTCGGGACCGCTCGGCGCGGCGGTCGCCGGCGCGGGCGCAAGCTCGGCGGCTGAAGCGTGGTTAGCGTTGTTGACAGGGCAACGGGCAGGGTCGCCGGCCGCGGCTGGCGCCGGCAACGCGGCCTCGTTCTTGCCTTCAGCAGCGATGCCTTCAGAACCGCAGCCGGTGGTCTGCGGGAGCGGAGGCAACGGCACCGGGGCGCGCAACGGCTTGACTTTTGCATTCAGCGCAATGGTGGGGATGCTGCACTTGTCCCGTATCTGCTCCACCGGTTTTTCCGACACCAGCGCCGCTTCGATTTGTTTTATGGGATCGAGACTGCCTTCCGCCGGATAGAGGCCCAGCACCTCGCCCAGTCCGGCAAGGGCCAACTGGATCATCTGACGCCCGGCAATGGGCATAGCGCACTGCGGGTCGATTTCCACGACCACGTGATGAACGCGCTTGCCCGCCGCCACCGCGCGCGCGATCGCCAGTTGTTCGTATTCCGACCAGCGGATGGTCCTCGCCGCCGCCTTCTTTTTCTTGGGCGTGGCTTTCGCCGCCCCGCCCTGTCCCGGGTGCGCCAGACGGGCAATGTCCGCGCGCAAGGACTGGATGCTGGGAAGCTTTGTCCCCTTCTGGTACGCCTCCAGCAAGGCCGCAAACACATCGGCCGCGCGCAACGCGATCTCGGGAACCGAAGCCGCCGCCGCCGTGTTCCCGAGCGTCAGCACGTCCTCGAACTCATGGCACAGTTCGCTGAGCTCCCGGAAGCCGCAGGCGGCCGAGTCCCCCTTCAGCGTGTGCACGGTCCGCCGCAGGCTGCGCGCCGTTTCCGCATCGCCCGGCGCTTTCTCCAGCCGCATCGCTTCGTCGTTCAGCTTTTGCACGAGTTCCGCCGCGGTTTCGAAGAACAACTGGCGGAGTTCGCTCATTTTGTCCTCGGGGGGAACGGTCACATCCTTACCTCGACTCGCTGGTACGCCGTACCGCTGTTGCGATGCACCATCTGAAATTTTTCCGTCAGCCCGAGCAGGCTTTCGGCATGGCCGACAAACATGTATCCCTGGGAATTCAAGCAACGATAGAACTTCTCGACCAGCCGTTTCTGTTCGGGTTCGTCGAAATACATCATCACGTTGCGGCAAAAAATGATGTCGTTGCGCTGCGGCAGGTATTCGGTCTTCAGATTGTGAAAGTCGAAGTGCACCAGTTCCTTGACGGTCTTCTTTACCGCGTAGCGATCGCCCACTTTGTCGAAGTAGCGCAAGCGGTAGCCATAGTCGACTCCGGCCATCTGGTGCTCGCTGTAGGAGCCCTGCTGCGCCGCGCGCAACACCGAATAGTTGATATCGCTGGCCAGGATCTCCACCCGCCAGGGCGCGGGTATCAGAGGCTTCGGAACCCGCGCTTCCGTCGACAGCGCCGTGCGCAGATAGTAGTACGACAGCGCATCGGCCACTAGCATGGCCAGGGTGTAGGGTTCCTGTCCCGTGGAACAGCCCGCGCTCCAGATTCTCAGGCTGAAGTCCCGGCACTCCTGTTTGCGCCGCAGAATGTCTTCCATCACATCCCGCTGAAACAGGTCGAGCTGCGCCTTATTGCGGAAGAAGCTGGTTTCGTTGACCGTGAGGTTTTCCAGCAGGCACGACAATTCTTGTTTTCCCGGCTGGCTGATGAGCAGACGATAGTAGCTGTAAAACGAATCGAGTTGGCACTCCTTCAACCGGCGCTGCAAACGGTCCTGCAGGAACGGGGTGCGCCGTTCGTCGAAGTGCATGCCGCACTCCTGGTAGACCAGCGTCTGCAGGAGTTTCAATTCCGTTTCGGTGAATGCGGGTGTTTCACTCGTGTTCATGTGGAGTCGGTTCTCTTTGCTACTTCCCGGCCGCCGCTTTTTCTGCCGCCGGCTCGCTGCCAACCTCGGGCGCCGCTAATACTTTGCTGATGTCCAGCAGAATGACCAGCCGTCCCTGGCACTTGGCCAGGCCCGTCACACAGTCCAAGCCGCCTTCCTGCATCATCGCGGGCGCGGCTTCGATTTCGCTTTCGGGGATTTTCAGTACTTCCGACGCCGAATCTACAATCATGCCCGCCAGCCGGCCCCGGTGTTCCACGACCAGAATGCGGCTGCGCCGGTCGAGTCCGGCCGATGGCTGCCCAAACCGCTTCCGCAGATCCACCACCGAGACAATCTTCCCGCGCAAATTAATGACCCCTTCCAGATAAGCGGGCGCATCCGGCACCGCGGTGATCTCCGGCACGCGGACGATCTCATGCAGCGAGGTGATGGGCACGCCGTAGGTCGCGCGCCCCACGCGAAAGCCCACAATGTGTGTTTCCTGGCTCATGAATGGAATCCTCTCAGCGCGATCCCGCCGCCGCGGTGTGGGCTGCGTGCCTGTACCCCGGTGCGCTGTCGTTCGTCCTATCGTTTGTCTTGTCGACCGAGAGCAGCGCAAAACGGTCCATGGAATTCAGCAGCTCGCGCGACATCTTTGACATCTGATCGGAGGAAGCGGCCAGTTCAGTGGAACCCGACGTGTTCGACTGCACCAGTTCGCGCATGCGTTCCATGGCCTGCACCACCGCCTGCGCCCCGGAAGCCTGCTCTTCCACCGCCGAGTTGATCTCGTGCGTGATTTCGTTCAGCCGCGTGGTGGCGCGCGCGATCTGCGACGAGCCGTGCGACTGCTCGTTGGTGGCCGCCCCGATCTCCTGCGCGAACTTGTAAACCTCGGCCACGACGTTCGAAATTTTTCGCAGCGCGGCATTCAGTTCCTGTCCCAGATTCAGTCCTTCGTTCACGATCGTCGTGCTCTTCTCCATATTTTCGACCGCTTTGCGCGCTTCCTTCTGGATGCTTCCGATCAGCTCGGAAATCTCCTTCGTGGACTGCGCGGATTTTTCCGCCAGTTTCCTGACTTCGTCCGCCACCACCGCGAATCCGAGGCCGTGTTCCCCCGCCCGCGCCGCTTCGATGGCGGCGTTCAAGGCCAGCAGGTTGGTCTGCTCCGCCAGATCGTCGATCACTTCCACGATCTTGCCGATGTTATCCGCCCGGTTGCCGAGCGCGTCGATGATCTCGCCCGAAGCGTGGATCGTCGTATTGATCCGGTTCAGGCCGTCGGTCGCCTTTTCCATGGTGCCGATGCCGTTGTGCACTTCTTCCCGCGAACGGTTCGAGATATCGAGCAGAACCTTGGCCGTGTCCGCTACCCGCTGGATCGAAGTCACCATCTCGTCGATGGAGGCCGAAGTTTCGCTGACGCTCGAGGCCTGGGTCTGCGTGCTCTTCACCATGTTTTGCACGTTCACGCTCATCTCGTGCATGGTGCTGGTCACTTCATCGATGGCCGAAGAGGTCTGCAGGCTGTTTCTGGCCGACTCGTCGGAAGAACTGGCTACCTGGGAGGAAGCGCTGGCCACTTGGGTAGCGGCGTCGCGCACGTTGCGCACCAGCCCGCGCAGCCCTACCACCATGCTGGTGAACGCATTCGCCAGCGTGTCGCTGGCCGACCGGGGATGGACTTCCACGGCCAGGTTGCCCCCCGCGATGGCTTCGGAAACCGCCGCCATTTCCTTCAGGTACTTCACCAGCGAGTCGAAAGTCCGGGCCAGTTGCCCGATCTCATCCTGCCCCTTGACGTCGATGGTGTGATCCAGATTGCCGGACTGGCCAATCTGCTCCGCCACGTGAATCAGCCCGTTGAGCGGCTTCGTGATCCCGGTCGCGGTCCGATAGGCAATCATGATACCCAGGCACAGCGCGAACATGGAACTGACGGCCGCAGCCAGAATCGTAAACGTCGCGGCCAGTTCATCGGAGTGGCGCCGCTCCTCCAGCAGTTGGCGGTTCTCCCGGTCGACATCGTCGAGAACGTCGCTCGAACGCGAGACCCAGGCGTTGGGATCCTTTTGCAGGTAGAAAATCTGCAGTTCGGCCACCGTCGCATTGCCGCTGTCCACGGCCCGGCGTTTGTCCACCAGTTGATTGGCGAAATCGCTCCCCCAGGCCTGTTCCAACCCCTGCACTTTTTCCAGACTGCTGCGCTGTTGCGCAGAATTCGCCAGATCCTGGGCGTGGCGCAGGGCGTCACTCAAACGATGTTCCCCGTCATTCATTTTCTCCACGTTGCGAACGTCGCCGCTGAGCAGATAGTTCTGCAGGTGAAGCCGGTTCTGCATCATCTCCATGCGGACCAACGAGGTCGCCTCGGTCATATCGATCGAACGCTGCGCCGCCGCCTTGGTTTCGTGTTCGCGTTGCACCGCGATCAGGTTGATCGCCAGAAGCACCAGAACCATCGACAGAATGATGCCGAAATTTATATATAGCTTTTTCCCGATATTCATACTCCAACCTTCCTCAGTCAGCACTTCGTGGCCCTGCGATGCAACTTACTGGTTCGGGTTAAAACGGAATTCCACAATCCCCGTTGACTCTTCCGGACCCGTCTCGAAACGCCACTTCTTCACTGCCTCCAGAGCGGCGTTCGCCAATAACGGATGCCCACCCACCAGCCTGGCTTCCTTAATCGACCCGTTGGGGGCGACCGTGACCAGGACCTTGACCACGCCGGTGATGTTCATGCGTTTCGCCAGTTCCGGATACACTGGCGGCGCCTTGCTTTTTGCTTTTCGATTGATTTCGTCCTGTCCCCAGGCCAGTGGAGCGCTGGTTGCGACGCATCCGCCAATCAGCAGCAGACCCACCGCGAACAGACGATTCAGGGCTCGCATAGACACTTTCCTCCCTTATTGTTCTGCACGTCTATATTCGTGCACAGACCACACCAGCGGATATCAAAAGTTCCTTCCTTGCATTACTTTCGTGTCTTCGCAAAGCGATGAGGAATCGACGCTTATTGATCGGGTGATCGGGTCATCTAAATTCCAATGCGATTTGCTTTTGACTTTCGATCACCCGATGACCCGATCACCCACGTGCAGAATGAGACGCCAGTGTCATTTTGCTGCCGTTTCACAAGTCGATACTGCCACCTCCTATTTCCTTGACTCAATTTGAGAATCAAGCGTAGGTTTATTTATAAGACAATTGTTTTCAACTGCTTAGCTAAACGAATGGTGTGCACTGACAACCCCTAGCGGAAATTCGCAGCTCGGAGACGCGTCTCAGTCTGACGAGGCTTTTCAAAAGCTTCTCCTGGAGCTTTCCCGGGCCGTTTTTCAATGCAGCGATCCGAGTCAACTCATTCATTCCTTCTGCGCCCGCACTCGCGCCTTCTTCCATGCCAGCGGCGCTTACTTTTGGAGTTACTCCCCCGACGGTGAGCTCGTCGGCACCGAGGCCGATGGCGACCAGGCCGAGTCCTTTCGTGGCATGCGCCTGCGCGCCGCAGATTCATCCAATGCCCCATCCATCGCCATGGAGGCGGTTCAGAGGCGTCGTCCCTTCTTCCTCAACCACGTCGATGCCACCCGTTATCGCTGGCTGGCCGAATACCGGGCGCACGCCGCTATAGCCGCCCCTTTGCTGGTTTCAGGCGAAGTGCTCGGTGCCATCGCGTTCGTGCACAGTGCGCCGGATGCCGGCTTTAACGAGGATTCCGTGGCCAAAGTCACCATCCTGGCGGCCCAGCTCGCGACCGCACTCGAAGCCCTCCGCTTGAACCAGCTTTCTCGCGAGGAGCATCGCCGCGCCAGCATTCTGGTCGAAGTCGCCACCGCACTGCATGGCTTGCCCGATACCGCCGCCGTGATGGAGAGCATCGCCGACCGCCTCCGCGTTCTGCTGCGTTCGCCCGCCGTGCTCGTCTTTCTTCTACAGGAGAAGGTCCAACAGGAGAAACTGTTCCAGTTGCAGGCGGTGTCGACCGAGGCCCCCCGGCTCGCTCTCTCCATCCGCTCACGTTTCGAGCAGAACGACCTCCGCTCGGCGCTCGAGATCGCCGCCCGCGCCGTCACCGCCGGCGAGCGCATTACGGTGAACATCGACGGCGCCTCTCATTTTGGTGAAGAATCGCCGCCCGGAGTACTCATCGCGGCGCCTTTTCGTACCTCGCGCTCGCACGGTGCGATTCTGGTTTACCCGCGTCCCGGCAACCCCTTCACCCAGGAAGACAAAACTCTGGTTTCCGCCCTCGCCGGCTTTGGCGCGGTCGCCATCGCCAACGCCGAGTTGTACGGCATGGCGCGTGCCCAGGCCCACGAACTGCACGAAATCCTCGAGATTTCCTTCGAACTCGGTTCCGCCGGAAAACTTGACGAGTTCATGCAGACCTCGGTGGTCCGTGCCGCCAGTTTCCTCGGATTCCAGCGCTGTTTCATTGGGCTTCTCGAGGAAGGGGACATCTTCCATATTCGATGGGGAGTGGAGAACGGCGTCGTCCGTCCCGTGGATATCCCGCTCTCCGATGGCGCCGCGACGCTCACACTGAAGAAAAAAAATGTGTTCTTCACCGAAGACGCCTCCAAAACTCCGGGCGAGAATCTGGATTTCGTGGCCGCTTTTCAGATCCGCCAACTCCTGGTTGTGCCCCTGCTCGGTTCGAACGGAGATGTGCTCGGGATGTTCGGCGTGCTCGACCGCATCGAGCCCGGCGAGATCAACGACGAAGACGTCCGCCGCGCCCGCGCTCTGGCCGCGCAAGTTGCCGTCGCTCTCGAACTTACCCGCAACCTGCACCAATCCGAGGAGCACCGCCGCCGCGCCGAGGCCCTGGTCACGCTCGCCCTCGAACTCAACAACACCCTGCATCTGCCCGAGTTCATGCGCAACTTCGCGGTTCGCACCGCTGAACTGCTGGGAGCCCGCTGTGTCGCCCTCAGCCTTTTCCAGACCTCGGCGACGGACACCGTCCTGATGTGCCGGGGCGACTCCGAAGTCAGCGTTGAGGTTAGCGACCAGCCCCTGCTCCGCCGCTTCAGCCAGGCGCTCACTGCGGCCCTGCCGAAATATTCCACCGACGTCGCCTTCGCCCCGGCCGGCGAGATGCTGGGTTCCGCTCTCGCCACCAGTCTGGACTGGACCGATTGCACCCTGGTCCGGCTGGCCGGCTCATCGGGCGAACTGGTCGGCGTTCTCTGTCTCGCCGACCGTGGCGCCCCGCCCGCCATCGAAGATCACCAACTGCTGCGCGCCATCTCCGGCCATGCCAGTATCGCTCTCGAGAATGCCTGCCTGTTCACTCGCATGGAGCAGGCCAACCGCCACTGGCTGGAAGTCTTCGATGCCATCAGCGATTTCATCGTGGTCCACGACGAGCAGCACAACGTTCTCCGCGTCAATCGCTCGCTGGCCGATTTTGTCGGTATCGCACCCGAGCAGTTGATCGGCATCAACATGCGGGCGCTTGAAGCCCTTTCCACCGGCGCTTCGCCGCACTCCTGCCCCTTCTGCCGCGCTGGCGAGGGTCTCGACGAGTATGTGCATCCCGTCCTCGAACGCACTTACCTGATTTCCACCTCGCGCATTCATGCCGCCATCCCGGGGCCCCCAGCGCGCGGGGTTGGCGCCATGGGCCGGGGCGAAATAGGAACGAGCGGCGCCCAGTTGCAAACCGTGCACGTGCTCAAGGACATCACCGACCGCCGTGAAGCCGAGCGCCGCTATCGCGAACTGTTCGACAATATTCAGGAAGGGATTTTCTTTTCCACGCCCCAGGGTCGCTTCGTGGAAGTCAACGACGCGCTGGTTCGCATGCTCGGCTATAGCAGCCGCGAAGAGGTCATTCAGCTCGACATTCCCACCCAGGTCTATTTTTCTCCGCGGCGGCGGGAAGAACTGGCGGAACTGCTCGAGCGCCAGGGCGGACTGCACAATCAGGAAGAAATTTTCCGGCGCAAGGATGGATCGCCGGTCCGCGTTTTCATGAACTGTTTCGCGGTGCGCGACTTGGCCGGCAAAATCCTGCAGTACCGTGGCCTCATGCTCGATATTACCGGCCTCCGCCAATCGCAAACCGAGCTGCAGAAAGAGCGTGATTTCTCCGGCAAAATACTCAATCATACCCAGAGCCTGATTCTGGTCACCGACACCGAAGGCGTCATCAGTTATGCCAACCGGCGCTGGAGCGGGCTCGGCTTTCAGCAGAACCAGATTCTGGGACACCGCTTGCCCGACCTGTGCGCGCCTCCGCGCCGCGCCGCGCTCCGCGAAGCGCTCACCGCCGTGGAGGCCGGCCAGCAGGTCGATAACTTCGATTTGCCCCTGCTTCGCGGCGATGGCATCAGCGCCCAGTTCTCCGTCAATTTGAGCCCCATCAGCGGCGAAAACGGCCGGGTGAGCAACATCGTGGTAGTCATGAGCGACGTCACCGACTCCGCCATGCTGCGCTCCAAGCTGCTGCACGCCGAGAAAATGGCGGCCGTCGGACAACTGGTCTCCGGCGTCGCCCACGAAGTCAACAATCCGCTCACCGCCATTCTCGGATTCGCCGACCTCTTGCTGGCCAACCCCGAGGTCCCGGAAATAGCGCGTCGCGATCTGCGCGTGATTCTGCAGGAAGCGCAACGCACCAAGCAGATCGTGCAGAACCTGCTCAGCTTTGCCCGCCAGATGCCGCCGCAGCGCGAGCCGCTTCAGCTCAACTCCATCCTGCAGCGCACCGTGCACTTGCGTTCTTACGATTTCATCAGTCACGGCATTCAGGTGGTCGAACGCCTCGACGAGTCCCTGCCCCAGGTCGTCGGAGATTCCCACCAGCTGCAGCAGGTGTTTCTCAACATTTTGAACAACGCCTACGACGCCGTCCGCGAAAGCGCGCGGCCCGCCCGCATTGAGATTATGAGCGCCCAAGCCAACTCATTCGTCGAGATTTCCTTTCGCGATAACGGCATGGGCATCACCGATCCCGAAAAGATTTTTGATCCCTTCTTCACCACCAAGGACGTCGGCAAGGGCACTGGTTTGGGCCTGAGTATTTGCTATGGCATTGTCCGCGAACATGGCGGAGAAATTGTGTGTCACAACAACCTGGACTCTGAAGGAGCGACCTTTATCGTCCGTCTCCCGGTGGCAGCCGAGGAGGCATCCTTTGGGGCCGTTGCAGGAGTACAGCCAAAATGACGCCGTCAGGAACGCAGTCAGGAACTAAGCCCGGAACTAAATCCGCCCGTGCGCCGGTGCTTCTGATCGAAGATGAACCGGCCGTCATGGCATTGGTACGCGCCGTTCTGGAGGGCCACGGTTACGCCGTCGTTCCCACTGAATCCGGCGCCGACGCCCTGCGCCTGCTCGAGAACGGCGATTTTCACGGCGTCGTCTCCGATATGCGCACCCCCGGAGGCGTGGATGGCGCCCAGGTCTATGCCTGGATCGCCACTCATCGCCCGGAACTCGCCTCTCGCCTGGTTTTTATCACCGGCGATATCGCCAACCAGGAAACGGCTGCCACGCTGCGCCGCACCGGTGCGCCCTGCGTGGAAAAGCCGTTTCGTGTACAGGAATTCATTTCCGTGGTCGAGCAGACCATGGGCAAGGCCACGTCATGACTCAGAATTTCACGACGCAGAATTTGACGAAGCAGAATTTGACCAAGGACGACCTCCGCATCCGCTTGTTGATTGTCGACGACGAACAGACCATCCGCCGCCTCTGCATCACCGTCGGCGAATCGCTCGGCTTCTCCTGCCTCGAAGCTGAGAGCGGTGACGCCGCCCTCGCCCTGCTCGAAGAACAGCCCGTGCACATGGTGCTCACCGACATGGTCATGCCGCGCATGTCCGGCCTCGAATTCCTGGAGCTAGCCAAGCGCGCCTACCCCCGCATCGAAGTTGCGGTCATGACCGGCCACGGGTCCGTAGAAACAGCGGTTCAGGCCATGAAACTCGGCGCCTACGATTACATTGCCAAGCCCTTCGCTCCGCTCGATGACCTGCGCCTTTTCCTCCGCCGCATGGCCGACAAGGTCCGCCTCGTCGAAGAAAATCTCTATCTCCGCGAACGCTCCGAAACCGAAACCTCGCTCCACGGCATCATCGGCAATTCCACCGGTATTCAGAATGTTCTGCGCCTCATCTCCCGGCTCAAAGACACGCGCACCCCGGTCCTGATTTCCGGTGAAAGCGGAACCGGCAAAGAACTGGTCGCCCGCGCCCTGCACTTTCGCGGAACCATGGCCAGCCGTCCCTTTGTAGCCGTCGACTGCGGATCGCTGGTGCCCACCCTGATCGAGAGCGAATTGTTCGGCTATGAAAAAGGCGCCTTCACCGGCGCTCTCCGCTCTAAGCAGGGCTTGCTGCAATCCGCCGATACCGGAACCATTTTTTTCGACGAAGTTGGCGAACTTCCTCTTGAAATGCAAGCCAAACTTTTACGCTTCCTCCAGGAGAAAGAAGTCCGTCCCGTCGGCAGCAATCAAAGAGTCAAGGTGGACGTGCGCATCATGGCCGCCACCAACCGCGATCTCGACGCCGAATATAAGAAAGGAACCTTCCGCAAGGATCTCTATTTCCGCCTCAACGTCGTCACCATTTCTCTGCCTCCCCTGCGCGAGCGCCGTTCCGACATTCCTATCCTGGCCGCCTTCTTCCTGGAACGCCTCGCCCCCGGACGCGGCGTCCAGCTCTCCGGCAACGCCATGAAGTCCCTGCTCGCTTACGACTGGCCGGGCAATGTCCGCGAACTGGAAAATTGCCTGGAGCGCGCTGTCGCTCTCGGCGATCAGAGCATCATCGAAGTCAACGATCTGCCGAATGCCATCGCGCGCGCGGAAGTCCAAGCCGAACCCTCCGATGCGCAAGAATTCTCCGGCCGCGCCACCGACCTGCACGCCACCGATCTCGAAGACATTGAACGCGCCACCATCGCACGCGTCTTCTCCCAGGTCAACGGAGACAAGGCTCTAGCGGGTAAAATGCTCGGCATCAGCCGCGCCACCCTCTATCGCAAACTGAAGCGTTACCACATAGGCGCCCGCGAAGAGCCTCCCGAATCAACCACCCTGCAATAGCAGGTGGAGAGACGGCGTCCTCGCCCGTCCCAGCCGTTTGCTAAACCGCAAAGGCTCACAAGCCGCGAATTGAGACGATCGTGTCATTCTGAGACGCACTTTCCCCAAGCCCCGGGAAACGAACCCATTCCGCCCCAACTCGGCGCCGTTAACTACCTGTGGTTGTTTCACTTGTTCTTAGGTGCATGACCTTCGCGTTTTTGGTGGGACCCGTGCACCACTGAATGCCGATAAAGCAGCGCGAGTCTCCTCCCAGCTCTTCCAAACCGGGAAGAGGGGATACTCGCCTGCTCCTTCTCCCCCAGGGATTGAGGTAATTGAAGTGCCCAACCAGGCAACTGCTCGTGCTCGTGAAGCCGACATCGTAAGCCGCTTGGCCAGATTCTTTCCCGGCGCCACTCCGGTGCGCATTCCCATCACGCTCAGCCGCAACCCGGGCACTGGCAACGGCAATGTCAGCGGTCGCGAAAACAAGGCCGTGTTTTTTCAAGATACCGTCATCGAGTTTGGCACGCCGCACGAAGTTTTATTTGTGGTCGACCGTCCTCTGGATTTTGCCGATAGCGTCCTGCTCGAAAGCAAAGACGGCTCGCTGCGCGCCGAAGCCTCCGTGGTTGCGGTTCAATACAAACCGGAATGGACGGTGGTTGCCGCCCGTTTCCTCAAACCTGTTCCCAATTGGATTGTAAAATCATGACTGCTTCCAACGAACTTCCATTCCAACCTTCATCCGAGCCTTCACTCGAAGATCAGGGAGCGACGCTCCGCGCCCTGTCGCCCATTTACTCTGCCCTGGTGCGCGAATTTGTCATTGAGACTGCCCCCTGCCCCATCAAGGATAGTGATGACGAGGGCTTCGTGATCTCGCCCGAGTCGGTCGGGAACGCAGCCGCCTGGTTCGAGCAAATCGACGCCAAGATTCAGGTGCACCAGTTGCGCCAGTTTCTGCAGACCACGCCCCTGGCAAACGAAGCCGTGCTGCGCCATCTTCTCCTGCATCACCTGCAGAAGACCGCGAAGTCCGCGATTGACCGCGACAAAACGGACTTCCTGCTCGTCCAGTATTTTTCGCTGTGCGCGCCCTCCGGCCTGGAAGACGCCGACGTGGACCTCGATTACGTCGCCCAGGTGCTCGAACCCGTGCTCGGGCCGCAACCGTCGGAGCTTCCCTCCTGGTTGAGTTCTTTGGAGACCATCACACAGTCGGCGGCGCGTTGCCGCCGCCTGAGCGAACTGCTGCACAGCGGCGTCCTCGAGCAGGGGCGCAAGCTCAAGACGCAGAACGCGGCCCGCTATTTTGAGCCCGCGGCCATGGTGGCCTTTGCCCGTTTCAGCTTCATGATCCGGCGGATATTTTTCCGTCTCATGCAAGGTGATCTCAATGCCATCCAAGACGGCTTGCGCGAACTCGAACGCCACGGCATCTCGAACATCGATTGCCGCCGTGCGCAATTCTCCGCCGAGGAACCGATCGGGCGTCTGCGCATGATCTGCCAGTCCTGGAAAGTAATGTTCCACGCCGAATACTCTTCCGGCCAGCCGCTGCGCATGCTGGTCGATCTCCGGGCGGCCGTCGACGACGCACTCCAGAACGGGGAGCGCAAGCATCTGCTCGCCAACGCCGCCGCTGCTTCCGCAAATTCCGGCGGTGGAACGCAAGAGTAATTTCCCGCTGTAGAGACGGGGCTTGCCCCGTCTCCGGAGGCGAGGCCAGCCGCGTCCCTACGGGAGATTCGCCGCGCCGTAAGTGCCGCAAAGATCAACGGCGGCTTTACAGCCTGCTGAAACTCGATTTTGTTTTTGGGTGGCGCAGCGGTTCACCGCTGCGATAACTGGTTTGCCTTCAGCGACGGCTTTAGCCGCCGAGGATGCAGAAAAAGAGACGATGAGCAGCAATCGCCCGACCGTCCTGATCCTTGCCAGCGACCCCGCCTTCGCGCGCGAGATTACCGCGCACTGGCCTCTTGACCCCGCTCCGCAGTCCAATACTCCGGAATTCATAGTGCTCGATCAAGGTTGCTCTCGCGACTTCCAGGGCTGTCACTACGACCTCGCGATTGCCGACGCCTCTTACTCTGAAAGCCGAAAACACAAGAAGAAAGACGGAAACGACCCGAACAAAAACAAAGACAAAGCCAGGAGCGGCCAGAACCATCTCCTGACCCAGTCGTTGGCCGCCGCCGGCAAGCCTGCCATTGTGATTCACCGCGATCCCGCGCGCGCTTTCTATTACATTCACGGGGCGGTTATCGAGTTGCGTGGTGAGCCTGGCGTTTGGCCGGCGATGGTGGGTCTGATCGGACGCGAAATTCTTCGCCGCCGCCAAGCCGAGTCGCACGCCCGCGAAGCCGAGAACCTTTGCGTTGCGGCCCAGTCCGAGGCCACTCTCGGACGCTATATGCTCGAGATGCGGACCAACGTCAACAACGCCCTCACCACCGTGCTCGGCAACGCCGAACTTCTGGTCGTCGAGCCCGGACTGCCCGGCACCGTGCTGGCGCAAGCCGATGCCATCTGCAACATGGCGCTGCGGTTGCACGAAGTCTTTCAGCGTTTCTCTTCGCTCGAAAAAGAACTCACCGTCGCCGCCCGCGAATCCGGCAAAAAATCGCTTCACGCCGCCGCTGGCAGCAGCTAAGCAAAACTGTTTTGTTGCGCGGCCCTTGGCGGCTGCGGAAAAACTCTGATTCAAGCGGGTCTTGGAAGGGGCACGACTTCAGTCGTGCCGCTAAGTTCCCCTAAAATGGTTTGCGCTTTAGCGCCCAAGGTGTGCTCTTTTGCGGCATCGCTTTAGCGATGCCGTAAGCCCTCTACATCGACGCCCCTTTGGTGTATGCGTGAGAACTGGCGTCTTGGCAATCCGGTGAAGCGGAGAGCTCGAGAATACAGTCCCGGAGGGACGACCCAAACCTCACCCCGCTACGGCGCTGCGTGCGCCGCGTCCAGGGCCTTCTTTACCGCCTGCAATTCTTTCAGCAAGCCCCGCAGATGGCGGGTGTCAAGCGCGTTCGCGCCGTCGCTTTTCGCTTCTTTCGGATTGTCGTGGACTTCCATGAACACTCCATCCACACCCGCCGCCACCGCTGCCCGCGACAATACCGGGATAAACTCCGGCTGGCCTCCGCTTACCGCCGGCTGATCTTCATCACCGTTCGAAGCCGAGGGCAACTGCACGGAGTGCGTCGCGTCAAAAACAACCGGCGCAAACTTTCGCATGATGGCCAGCGAGCGCATGTCCACGACCAGGTTGTTATAGCCAAAACTCGACCCGCGCTCGGTCACGAAAACCTGGCTGTTCCCCGCATCGCGGCATTTTTCGGTGGCGTGCTTCATGTCCCAGGGCGAAACAAACTGCCCCTTCTTGATGTTCACCGGTCGCCCGCTGAGCGCCGCCGCCACCACCAGATCGGTCTGCCGACAGAGAAACGCGGGTATCTGCAGCACGTCGACTACTTCCGCGACGGCAGCCACGTCGGCCACCTGATGCACATCGGTCAGCACCGGAATGTGCACCTCATCTTTCACCTTCTTCAGAATGCGCAGGCCTTCCTTCATCCCCGGCCCGCGATAGCTGCGGATCGAGGTGCGGTTCGCCTTGTCGTACGACGCTTTGAAGATGAAAGGAAAATTCAGCGATCGAACCACGCCCTTGATGATCTCCGCCATGCGCAGCGCGTGCTCTTCGCTCTCTATCACGCACGGCCCGGCAATGAGGAACAGATCTCCGGCGCCGACGCGAACGTTATCGATTTGGAAGGATAGGGTCAAGGCTATTGGCTGTTAGCTCTTAGCTCTTGGCTAAAGGCTGACAGCTAAGAGCTAACGGCTTCTCCGTCATCTTCTTCCCACATTATCCGGCCGCAAAAACATCTCGACCTCAGCCGATTCTTTGTGCTCTTTAAGCTTCTGCCCGTGTTCGTACGCCGCGCCCACGAACGCCTTAAACAGCGGATGCGGCTCCAACGGCTTCGATTTGAATTCCGGATGGAACTGGCATCCGATGAAGAACGGATGGCCCGGAATTTCGACCATCTCCACGTAAGTGCCGTCCGGAGTCGAACCGGAAATGCGCAGCCCGGCAGCCACCATGGGCTCTTCGTACTCGCGGTTGAACTCGTAACGATGCCGGTGCCGCTCGCTGATCTCGGTCTGGCCATACACTTTGTAAGCCAGCGTTCCCGCCTCGATCTTGCACGGCCACGCCCCCAGCCGCATCGTGCCGCCCAACTCCTCCACGCCGCGCAACTCACGCAGCTTGTAGATCACGCGGTGCGGAGTCGCCGGATCAAACTCGCTCGAGTTGGCATCCGCCAATCCGCAGACGTTGCGCGCATATTCAATGCAAGCCGTCTGCATCCCCAAACAGATTCCAAAGTAGGGCACATGCTTCTCGCGTGCATACTGGATCGCCCGCAACATGCCTTCGATGCCACGCTTGCCGAAGCCGCCGGGCACGAGCAATCCGTCGTATTCTTCCAACTGCGCCTCATAACTCTTGTCGGCTTGGTCTGCGGCCTCCAGGCCCTCGGCGTCAACCCAATTCACTTCCAGCTTCAGGTTGTGCGCCAGCGCGCCATGCACCAGCGCCTCTTTCAGCGACTTGTAGGAATCCTCGTACATCACATACTTTCCGACGATGCCGATCCTCACCACATCTTTCGGGTTATAGACGCGGTGCACCAGGTCGCTCCACTTCGAAAGATCGCGATCCTTCGCCTCCAGGCGCAAACGGCGCAGGATCAATGTGTCCACTTCTTCATGCGCGAACACGATCGGCACTTCGTAGATGGACGCAACATCCTTCGCCGTAATCACCGCTTCTTCTTCGACGTTGCAGAAAGACGCAATCTTTGACTTAATCTCTGAGGAGAGGAAGCGGTCGGTGCGGCAGAGGAGGATGTCCGGCTGAATTCCGGAGCTGAGCAATTCTTTGACGGAGTGCTGGGTCGGCTTGGTCTTCAATTCCTGCGCCGCGGCGATAAACGGCACCAGCGTCACGTGCACGAACAAAGTGTTGTCGCGGCCCAGTTCCTGCCGCATCTGGCGGATCGCCTCGATGAAAGGCAGCGATTCGATGTCGCCCACCGTACCGCCGATTTCGACGATCAGCACATCCACGTCCTGAGCGACTTTTTTCGTCGCCGCCTTGATTTCGTTGGTGACGTGCGGAATCACCTGCACGGTCTTGCCCAGGTAATCGCCCCGGCGCTCTTTGGCGATAATCTGCTCGTAGAGACGCCCGGTGGTCCAGTTGTTATCGCGAGAAAGTTTGGCGTGCGTGAAGCGCTCGTAGTGGCCGAGGTCGAGATCGGTTTCGGCGCCGTCGTCGGTCACAAACACTTCGCCATGCTGAAACGGCGACAGTGTCCCTGGATCGACGTTCAGGTAGGGATCGAACTTCATCAGGTTGACTTTGAGTCCGCGGCTTTCGAGCAGGCAACCGATGGAGGCCGCCGCCAGACCTTTGCCTAGTGATGAGACCACACCGCCGGTTACAAAGATGTACTTGGCCGACATCGCTTCCTCGCTTTAATTTTGTTTGGAAATTTGTGCGGGTTGGGGTGCACGATCAATTATGGCAGAACTCTTTGTGGAAAGGAATGTGGAAAAAAGGGCAGCCGTCAGCTGTCAGCTTTCAGCCGTCAGTTTGAACCTAAACGGTCAAACCATCTCTAAAACATGCTCGAACCCTGTTGGCTAGGGCCACTGCTGTGCGCCATGCAAAATTCTGGCAATTTCGATAACGTCCTTCCGTATGCGATAAACGGCAAGAAAGGGCGATCCTGGTAAGACAAGCTCGCGAGTACCTGGCTTACGTCCCAAACGGACGAGATGGGGAAACTGCAGAAGCGAACCTATCGCTTCGTATATGCGCGATGCCAATTTGCGCGCTGGCTCCGGTCCGTGATGTTCTTGTGTGTAGTCGCAGATGCCGGTGAGGTCACGCGAGGCCGGCTCCGTCCATCGGATGCGCATCAGCCAGGATACCGGCGGTTAATCAACTTCCCGATGTCTTCATGGTCAATCAATTCGCCACGATCGGCGGCAGACAGTCCCTTTTCTACTTCGCGGAGAAACCACTCGTCGTAATCGACGAACTTCTCGATTGCCTCCTGCACGAGTGCCTGCGTATCCCGACCCCGCTCATTGGCTAGGCGGGCGAGCTTGGCTTCAAGGTCAGGCCTGATTCTCACTTCCATACAATTCAGCGTAGAGACTCCAGAAGCCTGTGTCAATCTCGCAGAAGCAGCTCGCAGAAAACAGCTTTTTCACCACAGAGTCACGGAGTCACAGAGAAAGACGAGCTTTGGGTTTTCCCCGGGTTAGGTTTTCTCTGTGACTCTGTGCCTCCGTGGTGAGCTGTTCATCTGCAAACGGGATCGCATCTAACCTTTCGGAAGCGCCAGAAAAGACCGATAATCTTCTGCGACATGAAATCATTTATGTTCACAACGGGCTTCGGAAGAACGGGACTTCTCGCGACCGCAATCCTGGCGTTGGTCTTGTCTTGTCTCTCGCAGCTTCCCGTCCCCACTGAGGCCCGCCGTCTTATCCTGAAGGACGGATCCTACCAGTCCGTCACCAAGTATGAAATTCACGGCGACCGCGTCCGCTATTTCAGCGCCGAGCGCGGCGAATGGGAGGAAGTCCCGAACTCGCTGATTGACTGGGACGCAACCGCCAAGTTTGAGCAGGGGCGCCTGCAGGGCAAGCTCGCTCCGGAAGCGGTCGAGCTCGACAAGGAAATCGATGCCGAACGCAAGGCCGAACAAGCCCGTTCCCCGCAGGTCGCGCCCGGTCTGCGCCTGCCCGACGAAGGCGGTATTTTTCTCCTCGACACCTATGAGAATCAGCCGCAGCTAGCCGAACTGCAGCAATCGGGGGGCGAAGTAGATAAGAACACGAAGTCGAATATTCTGCGGTCTGCGATCAATCCGCTGGCCGGCGCCAGGCAAACGATTGAACTTCCCGCGGCACATGCCAAAATTCAGTCGCACACCACCGTGCCTTCGCTCTATATCAACATCGACGCGGACAATGGCGACGCGGCCGCAGTTGTGCGGGCTGCGACCGGCGAGCCGCCGCCGACCGCGCCCAGTAACAGCGAGCGCTTCAAGATCATTCGCATCGACGTCAAAGGCAACAAGCGCGTTGCCGGCGCGGTCAGGATTGCGGTTGGCGGAAAGATGAAGACCGACGAGCGTTTCGTCGCGGCCACGGTGACCACCATGAGCGGAGGCTGGGTCAAGCTCACGCCCACCGATCCACTCGCGGCGGGCGAATACGCCGTCGCCGAGGTGCTGGGCAAAGAGACAATCAACCTTTATGTGTGGGATTTCGGCGTGAACCCTTCCGCGCCCGCGAACGCGTCCGCGTGGAAACCGGACCCACCAGAAGCGCAGCCGAAAACAGACCAGCCCGCGGATCTGAAGCGGGAAAAGCAGTAACCTGGGGAGAGCCGCCCCCGGCTGTCGTTGAAGCTTACGTCTCGAGCACCCCGCGCGACACAATGCCGATGTTGTCGCGGGTGGTGTTCTTCACCATATACATCATCTCGTCCGCTTGGCGGATGATGTCGTGGGGCGTCTGCGCATCGTGCGGAAAGGTCGCCAGCCCCATACTGGCACGCACGGTCAGGTTCAAACCTTGCTCGGTGCAGAAGGTTCCCGCTCGCATGGAATCCTGCAAACGTTTCGCGACCACCACCGCCTGATCTTTGGTGGTTTGCGGCAGCAGAACCACGAACTCGTCTCCACCGTAGCGGAAGGCGAAATCAATCAGCCGCAACTGCGCTTTGATCCGGTATCCGACTTCGGCCAGCAGCCGGCTTCCCACCAGATGTCCGTGCCGGTCATTGACCTGCTTGAAGAAGTCGAGGTCGATGAAAATCACGCTGAACTGGTAGCCGAAGCGCGCCGAGCGATAGACCTCGGTTTCCAGCGTTTTGTGCAGATGGCGCGCATTGAACAGGCCCGTGCAATCGTCGGTGATGGTCAGTTCCTGAATCTTCTCGACCGATCTCGCATTCTCGATCGCAATCGCGGCGTAGTCGCACAAGGCGTGCAGGAAGAACATCTCCTGTTCGCTCATGTCCACATTTGCGTTGACCAGCTGGATCACGCCCAGCACGCGGTGCTTCGAGCGCAACGGCACGCAGATGATGGAGCGGGTCTGCAGGCGCGTTATTTCGTCCAGCCGGGATGAGAAACGCGGATCGTTCTGCACGTCGGGCACGATCAAAACCTGTCCGTGCTTGGCCACCCAACCGGCAATTCCCTCCCCCACTTTCAAACGCGCCTTCGACAGAACCTCCGCCGCAGCCCCTACCGCGATGGCGAAATAGAGCTCATCCTTTTCTTCATCCACCATCAGCAGCGACCAGGTATCCGGGCGGAAGTATTCCGCCATTTTTTCCATGATGGTCTGCAGAATCGAATCGAGGTTGAGCGACGATGTCAGCGCCTTGGCGACATCGTGGAAGATGGTCAGCTCTTGTGACAGGCGAATTGGGGATTTGCCCGCGGCCTCGGCCATGGACTCCTCGTTCGAGTGGCTGGATACGAAATTATAGGTTTGGCCGCACCGCTCGGGCAATGAACGTCGGTAACACGTACCAGTCACGCCAACCCTCCCGCTGAAGAATTTGTAATTTGGTAATCGGGTAATTTGGCAATGGAAACCCCAGTCAGGGCGTGGGACCGGTTTGAAATTACCAGTTAGAAACCACCAATTACCAATTCGCTATGATCTAGCTTCTCAACAGAGTAAAATTTCGTTCTCCATCCCGAGAAAGCGAGAGACCGGTTTGCCTTCCTTCGGCGAAAAACTGAAACAGGAGCGCGAAAAGCGCAAGATCACGCTGGAACAGATTTCCAGTTCCACGAAAATCGGCACCCGCATGCTGCAGGCTCTGGAAGAAGGCAAGTTCAACCAGTTGCCGGGAGGCATCTTCAACAAGGGCTTTGTCCGCGCCTATTCCCGCTGCGTCGGCCTCGACGAAGATCAGACCGTTGCCGAATACCTGCAAGCTTCCGGCGACGCCCCTCCTCCCAAAACCGAACCCGGAGGGCATGAAGACGGAGAGCGCAAGAATGAAGCGCGCGAAAATGAACAGAACGTCCGCCGCCTGGAGGCTATCGGCGACGCCCCTCCTCGCCAACTACCATGGGGCCTGTTCGCCGCGTTTCTACTCGTCATCGCGCTCGCACTCTCCATCTGGAGCCATCGCGAGCGGGAACGCGCCAGACAGTCAGTTCGACCGACTCCAACCACAGCCACGGCGCCGTCGCCAGGCGCAGCAGGCGGCGCATCAAGCCGAGGAGCAGCCGGAGGAGAAGTAGTAAAACCAGACAGTGGCGCCCGTTCGCCCACCTCTGGTTCGTCAACAAATGGTGCGCCGGCGGCAGAATCCGCCCCCGCCGCAACTCCGGGCGAGTTTACGGTCGTCATTCACGCCCGCGAAGACTCCTGGGTCTCGATCACCGCCGACGGCAAAACTGTCCTCGACGAACTTTTGGCCGCTGACAGCGAGCGCTCGATCCAAGGCCGTAAAGAAATCATCGTCAAGGCTGGAAACTCCGGTGGCATCGACTTTCGCTTCAACGGAAAGAAACTCGAAACCGGGGGGACGTCCGGCGAGGTCAAGACCATTACTTTTGGTCCTGGAGGAATGCTACCGAGCGCCCCATCGTCGCCTTCGACGCCTTAACCTTGTCTCTTTTTTTTCTTCCATTTACAGCCCACCTTCCACCGTCCAATGCCGATTCGGTCCAACTCAATGTCAGCACCCTCCGGTTCTGCCAATTCCATTGCGCTTAGGAGGTCATCTCTGTTACCGTTTTCATGAAGACTAAGCCAAACCAAAAGCCAAACTTGGTCCAGAGCCCTTGGCTCCGTAGGCCCCCCGTTATTGGAAATGAAGGCTCGAAGTCACCTTTAGGAGATATCAGCTTGCCAGCAACCAATCGTTTTCTGTTTACCTCGGAATCCGTTACCGAAGGACATCCGGACAAGATCGCCGACCAGATTTCCGATGCCATTCTCGACGCCTGCCTTCGTGAAGATCCGAACAGCCGCGTCGCTTGTGAAACCCTGACCTGCACCGGCCTGGTCGTGATCGCCGGCGAGATCACCACCAAAGCCTACGTTGACTTTCAAAATCTCGTCCGCGGCGTGGTACAGTCGATCGGCTATGACAACGCCGTCTACGGCTTCGATTCCAACACCTGCGCCGTAATTTCCAGCATCAACAAGCAGTCCGGCGATATCGCCATGGGCGTGGATATCGGCGGCGCCGGCGACCAGGGCATGATGTTCGGCTTCGCCTGCAATGAGACCCCCGAACTGATGCCCCTTCCGATTTCACTCGCCCACAAGCTCTGCTTGAAGCTTTCCGAAGTTCGCAAAAATGGCACCTGCCCCTACCTCCGGCCCGATGGAAAATCACAGGTCACCGTCGAGTACGACGCGCCGGGCAAAGTAAAGCGGGTCGATGCCGTAGTCGTGTCCACTCAGCACTCCGAAAGTGTCACCAACGACGAACTGCGCGCCGACATTTTGAAGTACGTCATCCAGGCCGTAATTCCAGCCAACCTGCTCGATGAAGATACCAAGTACCACATCAATCCCACCGGACGCTTCGTCATCGGTGGCCCCATGGGCGATTCCGGTCTGACCGGACGCAAGATCATCGTGGACACCTACGGCGGTATGGGACGTCACGGCGGCGGCGCGTTCAGCGGCAAGGATCCGACTAAGGTGGATCGTTCCGCCGCTTACATGGCGCGCTACATAGCGAAGAACATCGTGGCCGCCGGCCTAGCCGATCGCTGTGAAGTGCAGCTTGCCTACGCCATCGGAGTTGCTGATCCCGTCAGCGTCCTGGTGGATACTTTCGGAACCGAGAAGATTGATGCCAAGCTGATTCCAAATCTGGTGCGCGCCAACTTCACACTCAAGCCGCGCGAGATCATAGACACGCTAAACTTGCGCCGTCCGATTTACCGCAAGACAGCCGCCTACGGCCACTTCGGCCGCAGCGACGTCGATTTCACCTGGGAAGCGACCGACAAAGCCGCCAAACTGGCCGCCGACGCCGGCTTGAAGCGGGAACCGGCGGGAGCCAGAAAATAGTTCGTCACCACAGAAAATCGCTTTTAGCTCTTGGCGGTTGGCTTTTAGCTAAGAGCCAAGAGCTAAAAGCCAACAGCCTTCATCGCGTCATCATCCGGGGATAGGGAGAAAAATGGCTACATCATCAATTAGCAACGACGTAAAGAATTTTGAACTGGCCGATCTGGGCAAGAAACGCATCGAGTGGGCCAACCAGTCGATGAAAGTGCTGCAGATCATCCGCAAGGAATTCATCAAGAACCAGCCGCTCAAGGGCATCCGCGTTTCCGCGTGCCTGCACGTGACGGCCGAGACGGCAAATTTAATGATCGCGTTGCGTGACGGCGGCGCCGACGCAGCGCTGTGCGCTTCCAACCCTTTGTCAACTCAGGATGACGTCGCCGCCAGTCTGGTGCGCGATTACAACATTCCCGTCTTCGCCATCAAGGGCGAGGACAACGACTCCTATTACGCGCACATTATGGCGGCCGTCGATCACAAGCCGCAAATCACCATGGACGATGGCGCCGACCTGGTCACGGTGCTCCATACCAAGCGCAAGGCTGAATTGGCGAACGTGATTGGCGGAACCGAAGAGACGACCACCGGCGTGATTCGCCTGCGTGCGATGGCGAAGGAAGGCGTGCTGCGCTATCCCATCGTCGCCGTCAACGACGCCGACACCAAGCATCTGTTCGACAATCGCTACGGCACCGGGCAATCGACGATTGACGGCATCATCCGCGCCACGAACTTCCTGCTCGCAGGGTCGAAGTTCGTGGTCGCCGGCTATGGCTGGTGCGGACGCGGCCTCGCTTCACGCGCACGCGGCGCAGGTGCGGAAGTCATCATCACCGAAGTCGACCCGACCAAAGCGCTCGAAGCGGTCATGGACGGTTTCCGCGTGATGAGCATGGAAGAGGCCGCCAAAATCGGCGACGTTTTCTGCACCGTCACCGGCAACAAGAACGTGCTCGCCAAACAGCACTTCGAACTTATGAAGGACGGCGCCATCATCTCGAACTCGGGCCACTTCAACGTCGAAATCGATATCCCGGCGCTCGAAAAGCTGTCGTCCTCCAAGCGCACCACGCGTACCTTCGTCGACGAGTACTCGCTGAAAGACGGTCGCCGCATCAACCTGCTCGGCGAAGGCCGCCTGATCAACCTGGCCGCCGCCGAAGGGCATCCGGCATCGGTGATGGATATGAGTTTTGCCGACCAGGCGTTTTCGTTGGAGTACATGGTGAAGAACCACGCGTCGTTAGAAAAAAAGGTTTATCCGGTTCCGGCGGAACTCGACAAACGCGTGGCCAAGCTAAAACTGGAATCCCTCGGCATCAAGATCGACCGCTTAACCTCGGAGCAGGAAGAATACCTGGCCAGCTGGTCGGAGGGGACGTAGGGCTAGCTGTCAGCTGTCAGTTTTCAGGGGCGGCGCAAGCCGCCCTTTTGTTTCGTAACGTTATTGTTTTGTATCAGGGTGTCGCTTTAGCGATACCACAACTGCCTCAAATGAGACGCCCCTTTAGGGCCCGTATCGGACACCCTCGTCACTCAAGTTTTCTGCCACTCTGCCGATGAATCCACACGAGGGTTGCGTGTGGCTGCTTCGAGCTCCAAAGTGCTGCTGGTCGAGGACAGCAGGTTTCTCCGCATGGCCAATGAGCGCGCTCTGTCCAAGGCCGGGTTCCAGGTCTCCACCGCTGCCGACGGCGAAGAAGCCTTGCAGGTCGCCAACGACAAACTACCCGACATCATTCTGCTCGACATGATGCTCCCCAAGATCAGCGGCACGGAAGTCCTAAGAGCTCTGAAAGCAAATCCCACCACCATGGACATCCCGGTCGTCGTGCTCACCAGCCTGTCGCAGAGGAACGAGGAAAAACTTCTCCAGGAAGGCGCAGCCGCGTACTTCGAGAAGTCCACCCTGCAACTTGACAAGAGCTCCAATCGCCTGGCGGCCACGGTGGAAACGGTTCTCGACCGGGTCAACCACCAAAAGAGCCTCCATCTTCGTTTGCAGAAATTAGCCGCCCAGAAGACCACTGGCCCGTGACGCCTGACCAACGAAGGCTGAGAAATTCCTCCCGCAGCGATAAAATTTAAGCATGTACCACTACAATCCCTTAACCGCCCTTGAAGAGCTGACGGAAGACGCGACCCTGCCCAATCCCGTCCACGTGCGCGACATGCTGCTGCGCGGCAAGCTCACCGCCGACCAATCGCTGGAGCTGAACCGCATCTTCGTCGAATACCAGAAATTTTTCGGCGAAGCGCAAAAACTGGGCAAGGAAATCCTGAAGCGCCTGGCAGCGTAGTTCTTCAATCTCAAGCCGGGACAGCCGCCCGACTGTCCCGGCGGGCGAAGGCCGCCAACATACTCGCCCGTATCATTCGAGGGAAATCGCTGAGCCCCCGATCATGGTCCCCACACGAACCCCATCGTTTACAATCGAAGATTCTCCACCGATTGGAAACCATAACCATGCACCGCTGGTCGCAACTTTTTATTCCCACTCTTCGCGAGGCCCCGGCTGATGCCGAGGTCGCTAGCCACAAGCTCCTGGTCCGCGCTGGATACATCCGTCAACTGGGCGCGGGCATTTACTCGTTCCTGTTCCTGGGCAACCGCACCACCCAGAAGATCATGGGCATCGTCCGCCAGGAGATGGACAAGATCGGGCAGGAATTCTACTTGCCGGCGCTGAATCCGCGCGAAATTTGGGAGGCGAGCGGACGCTGGGCGGTGATGGGCGAGAACATGTTTCGCCTCAAGGACCGCAAGGGCGCCGATCTGTGTCTCGGCTTTACGCACGAAGAGGTCATGACCGACATCGCGCGCAAAGAACTGCGCAGCTATAAGCAACTGCCGCAGATCTGGTATCAGATTCAGACCAAGTTTCGCGACGAGCCCCGTCCGAAGGGGGGACTGCTGCGGGTGCGGCAGTTCATCATGAAAGACGCGTACTCGTTCGACATCGATGCAGCCGGGCTCGACGCTTCCTACGCCAAGCATCACGACACCTACTGCCGCATCTTCGACCGCTGCGGTCTGAAGTATATGGTCATCGAGGCGCACTCGGGAGCCATGGGCGGATCGAAGTCGCAGGAGTTCATGGTGCGGACTCCGGCGGGCGAGGACCAGGTTGTTAGCTGCGAGAAATGCAATTACGCGGCGAATATGGAGAAGGCGACTTCGCGGCTGGCTCCGGTCGAAGACCTGAAGCCGGAAGGCGATGGCCAGCCGCTGGAAGTGCACACTCCAGGACAGAAGACGATTGAGGATGTGGCTCGGTTTCTGGGCGTATCGCAGGTGCACACGATCAAGACGTTAGCGATGATGGCCGTCGCAGAGGAGCCCGAAAAAGGGAAAGCTCGCATTCGTACTCCTGGGGAACCCGGCCCTGTATCACGAGCGGTGGTGGTGCTGATGCGCGGCGATCATCAAATGAACGAAGTCAAGTTGTCGACGGCGGTCGGGGGCAAAGAGGCGCGTCCCATGCAGGAAGAGGAAATTCGCGCGCTGTTCCACTCCCCCGCTGGATACCTCGGTCCGCTCGGCATCGAGTGGGCGAAAGACAGGGAGGAGCCTCGCAAGCCGATCCTGCTGGTCGATGAGGCGCTCCGAGGGCGCACCAACCTGATCGGCGGCGCGAATAAAGAGGAGTACCACGTCAAGCATCTAACGCCGGGAGGGAATTTTCACCCTACGGCTTACGCCGACCTGCGCAGCGTGACGACGGGCGAAGACTGCCCGAACTGCGGTTCACCCTTGCGCATCGATACCGCCGTCGAAATTGGACACATCTTCAAGCTGGGCTACAGGTATTCCGAATCCATGGGCGCGCGTGTACTCGACCGCAACGGCAAGGAAGTGGCTCCAATTATGGGGAGCTACGGGATTGGAATCGAGCGCATCCTGACCGCCGCCGTCGAGCAGTCGAACGACGAGAACGGATTCTGGCTGCCGCCTTCGATCGCGCCGTTTGAGGTGGTGGTGGTGTCCACGAATTCGAAAGACGAGGCGGTCCGCACCGCCTCCGAAGACATCACGCGGCAACTGGAGGCGGCCGGGTTCGACGTCTTGCTGGACGATAGAGACGAACGGCCAGGGGTGAAGTTCAAGGACGCCGATTTGGTGGGTATCCCTTTTAGAATCAATGTTGGAAAGAAGGTTACCGAAGATACTGTTGAAGTCGTTCGGCGCTCGACTCTCGAGCGGGAGGACGTTAAAATTTCTGCCATAATCGCGTATTTCCAAAAACTGCGCCAAGGACTTGCGTAAACGACTGGTCCTGGCCCTCGCTAGTCGGCGCAACAGCCCTTAGCGCATGACGGAAAGCTCGCGATTGGAACTTCGCAACCAGCGACTTGGCGACGGTTTCTTATGGCATCTGTGAAATTGGCCTTCGGCGTGGCTGTCTTCGCGGCGTTGGTCTTTGCGGGCATCAAGATCATCCCGCCGTTCTTCTCGAATTACGAGCTCGAAGATTCGATCAAGACCGAAGCGCTGCAGGCGACCTACAGCACGCGCACGGAAGAGGACATTCGCGCCGCCATCATCAAGCAGGCCCGCAACTATGACATTATGTTGACGCCCAAGCAGGTGCAAGTGACTCGGGCGGGCTCGTTCGGCAATGGCGTTCTCAACATTGAAGCCGATTACAGCGTTCCTATCGATCTGCCCGGGTACTCGACCACGCTCGAGTTCCATCCTTCGTCGAAGAACAAAGGCGTGTTTTAAGGTCAGCTCTCCAGGTCTTTGCCAAGACGAGTAAGCAGCAAAAGGGCACGAGCCAGGCGTTTCTCCGCAGAATTCAAGAGACAGAGTAAACACAGAGTAAAAAAGAGGTTAATTGACCAAGTCCGCCTCCCGACCTACCCGCACCTAAATAGTAATAAGTGTGCAATTTTGAACAGACGGCGCCCGGGGCGTTGCGGCACGATACTACAAATTGCTTCCTTAGGGGTTGTTCAAGTTGTGTGAGCCGAATGCGGTAGCTCAGGCTTGTCGCCCGAGGTAGATCTTGTAGATCCCTTCCCCCAGGGACGATGGTTGGGCTACCGCATTGGGAGGCTTATGTGGGCCAAGCTTATCTAGCACCGAGGCGAACGATCCTCTGCATCGACGATGATGACGCCATCCTGCGATATGAAAGAGCGCTGCTCGAAAGATCGGGCTATAACGTCCTCACGGCGACATCCGGCCAACAAGGGCTAACGCTGGTTATGATGACTCAGATTGATGCCGTAGTCCTGGACTGCAGCATGCCCGGAATGAGCGGTCACCACGTCGCTGCCGCGATCAAGGAGTGCCGGCCGGGAATTTTGATCGTCATGTTTTCGGCCAGCGAGATTCCGGAAGAGACCTCCAGGCTGGTCGATGCTGTCGTCCATAAGACGGACGCAATCGGAGAGCTCTTGCCAACCGTTGCGCAACTCTGCAACCGGGCCTCGCCGTGCTGAAAGCGCGGGCGGAACGCCCACCTCGTGTTCGGTGTACTCTGCGCCTGCTACCGATTTCGGATGGATTGCCGCCAACCCGGAACCCTGCCTCCCTACTGCCACAGCCGTCCGTCCTCTGACACGCATCCAACTGCCCGGTAGTGTCCTCTTAGACACTGGGTTGATGTCACTTAAGACACTACCCTAATTGCCCGGAGAGGTTGTGTTGTGATTTAGAATCAACTACAAGGCACCTTAGCTTAAAAACCAGTTTTTGGACTGCGAATTGCTCTTCGTGGATGGTGTACAGCTCTCTTCATGGCCATTAGGCTGAAAATCCCGGTTATTCGAAGAGGCGGCCAGCGCGGAAAAAGCCGCGGTAATAACCGCTGGCTCGCGCACGATCCCATCGTGCGCATTGCCCTGCTCGGTTTTCTCTCGGCATCGCTCGTGGTGGTCGGCATTTTTGCCTACTGGTATGTCAAGTACGACCGCATCATCGAGCAGCGTTTCCGCGGTCCGGTGTTCGCGAGTTCGGCGAAGATTTTCGCTGCCCCACCGGTGGTGAAGGTCGGATCGAAGTTGACCGTCTCTGAAATTGCGGCCGAGTTGCGTCACGCCGGCTATTCCGAAAAGCAGGGAGAAACTCCGCTGGGCAGCTACCGTGTGCATGGCGGCTCCATTGAGGTTTTGCCCGGACCCGAGTCTTATCACAGTCCCGAAGCGGCAACCATCACGGTTTCCGGCGGCGCGGTTTCGGCCATCAACAGCCGCGCCTCCGGAGACCTGGCGGCTTATGAACTCGAACCCCAGATGCTGACTTCGCTCTTCGACGCCGAGCAACGCTCCAAGCGTCAATTGGTGAAGTACGACGACATTCCCAAGGTCATGGTGGAAGCGGTCACGTCCATCGAAGACCGCCGCTTCTTCCAGCATGGCGGGGTCAATTTCATGCGGCTGGTGGAAGCCGCCTGGATCGACTTCACCCATCAGCGCCATCAGCAGGGTGGTTCGACGATCACCATGCAGCTCTCGCGGGCATTCTTTCTGAGCCCGGAGAAAACCTTCAAGCGCAAGCTGATCGAAATGCTGATCGCAGTGGAGTTGGAGCAGAAGTTTTCCAAGCAGCAGATTTTCGAGTTCTACGCCAACCGCGTCGATTTGGGACAGCGCGGGTCGTTCACGATCTCGGGACTGGCCGAAGGGTCGCGGTCTTATTTCAATAAGGACTTGAAGGACATCACCCTACCGGAAGCCGCGCTGCTCGCCGGATTGATCCAGGCGCCCAGCTTTCTTTCGCCCTATCGCCATCCCGAGCGCGCTCTTGAACGCCGCAATGTCGTCATCGAGTCGATGGCCGAAACCAACGCCATCACGCGCGAACAAGCCGATAAAGCCAAGGCAACGCCGCTCAAGCTCGCCCCGCCCAACGTTGAGGCGAGCGATGCGCCCTACTTCGTGGATATGGTTCGCGACACCATTGTCAACAAACTGAACGAGCACGAGGTCAACGAACAGGAGTACCGCATCTATACGACCCTCGATCCCGAACTGCAGCGGGCGGCCGCGCAAGCTGTCGAAACCGGCATCAAGCTGGTCGACGATCAGGTCACCAAGATGCGTACCCACATGACCAAGGTCGGAAAGAACAAGTTTGAAGCCAAGGTCACGCCCGGCCCCCAGGCGCAGGTGGCCCTGGTCGCCATGGACCCTCACACCGGCGAAATCAAAGCGCTGGTTGGCGGTCGTAACTACGGGGCGAGCCAACTGAACCACGCGCTTGCCAAGCGTCCCACCGGCTCCATCTTCAAACCGTTTGTGTACGCGGCCGCCGTGAATACGGCGCTCGACGGCTCGACGACCGTGATCACCCCGGCGTCTATGGTTGCCGATCAGCCAACGACTTTCTCCTACGGCGACCAGATTTATGAACCGCGCAACTACAAAGAGGAGTACCACGGCGATGTCACGCTCCGCTATGCGCTGGCCCTCTCGCTCAACAACGCGACGGTGAAAGTGGCGGAAGAAGTGGGCTATGACAAAGTGGCGAATCTGGCCAGGTCCGCCGGCATCGCCTCGGTGAAAGCCACGCCCGCGATGGCACTCGGCGCCTACGACGCCACCCCTGTCGACATGACGGCCGCCTATACAAGTTTTGCCAACGGCGGCCTGCGGCTTTCGCCCGTCTTTGTAAATTCGGTGCGCAACTCCAAAGGCGATGTTGTCGTCAACTTCGGCACCGAGAAAAATCAGGTTCTCGATCCGCGCGTCGCCTTCGTCATGACCAGCATGCTGGAAGGAGTCATGAATTTCGGCACCGCCGCAGGCGTCCGTACTCGTGGATTCACCGCCCCGGCGGCAGGTAAGACGGGCACTTCGCACGACGGCTGGTTCGCCGGGTATACCAGCAATCTGCTGTGCATCATTTGGGTGGGATTCGACGATTACAGCGACATTCACCTGAGCGGCGCTCAGACTGCGGCCCCCATCTGGGCCGAGTTCATGAAGAAAGCGGTCGCGCTGCCCCAGTATTCGGACGTGAAGCCCTTCAACCAGCCGGAAGGCGTGGTCGATGTGGAGCTCGACAAAATCACCAACCGCCTGGCGACGCCATCCTGTCCCGACGATTACACGATTGCCTTCGTGGCCGGCACCGAGCCTCACGATACCTGCGACCAGAGCGGCAGTAAGCAGGGATTCTTCTCTCGCATCTTCGGCGGAAGTTCCGAGAAAGCGCTGCCTCCGGCCGACGCGAGCGGGAACACGCAGGCTGCCGCCGGTGTCCAATCCGAGGAAGAGGCCAAGAAGAAAAAAAGCTTCTTCGGCAAGATTGTAGGCGTGTTCAAGGGAGACAGCGGCTCCCCAAAGGATGACAAGGACGCGCGAGCGCCGTCCAATAACGGTAACAGCGGCACACCGCCGCAATAGCCGCGAACGGAAAGGGAGCAGGTGCCAGAAACGACCGGTTGCGCGGCCTCAAACTTGCAAGGGACGTGATAGAGCACGCTGAAGGCGATGAAACTCTGAAGTTTTGTAGGTTCGGCCGGGGGGAAATATGCTTTCCTGTATCCGCATCGGCTCCGTATCGCTTCTCTTCGCTACACTTCTCGTTCTCCCATTACAGGCTCAGAATTCCGAACAGGTGGAGGTCGGTCCTCCGCCGCTGCACCGCGTCGAGCCGCCCGTTTCCGGGGTGTCGCCCGAGCAACTCGAAAAACGTGGCGACGAACTGCGTACGGATAAGAACTATCTCGATGCGGTGGACTTCTACCAAGCCGCGCTGAAAGGCGGCCCGGCGAATGCGTCCTTACTCAACAAAGTCGGAATCTGCCAACTCATGATGCAGCGCTACAAGGAAGCCAAGAAGAGTTTCGAGCGCGCCCTCCGGGCCGACCGTAAATATGCCGACGCTTATAACAATCTCGGCGTCATTTATTACCAGGCGCACGCCTACACTGCAGCCATCAAGGACTACGAGAAAGCAATCGCGTTGAAAACCGACGCCGCCTCCTATTACAGCAACATGGGCGCAGCTTATTTCGGCAAGAAACAGTTCGACAAAGCCATCCAAAGCTATTCCAAGGCGATGGAGCTTGATCCCGACATCTTTGAGCGCACCTCGCGCGCCGGAGTTCTGGCCCAGCTTTCTTCTCCCGAAGACCGGGCCCACTACGACTACGTCATCGCAAGAATCTATGCCAAGACCGGCTCGCCAGAGCTTTCGTTGCACTATCTGAAGAAAGCGATGGAAGAGGGTTACAAGGACATCAACAACGTATACAAGGACGAGGAGTTCAGCACCCTCCGCAAAGACCCCCGCTTCGCGCAACTGATGGCGGCGAAGACGACGGCCATCTCCGATTAGCTAGCGCATAACTTGCTGCCAGGAAATGAGTTAGAAAAAACAGGAAAATAGGAGAACCTCCGAAACTTTCCCGGTGAGGCGGGGTTTCCAGAATCACGCTCCTGAAAACAACAGGGTGAGTAGGGAGAACAAACACCCACCGGTTGCGAACCCGAGCACGCCCCAAGCAAGCAACCGGTGGGTGATTCAGCCGTCAGCCTTCAGCCGTCAGCGTTGAGTTTTTAGCTTCTTTCCGAAATATATTCCTCTACCGCCGGCTTCCATTTGCCCTGTGCTTTCAGGATGTACTCGACCGCGTCGCGGGCAGCGCCCTCTCCACCAGCGTGGGACGTAGCCCAGTGCGCTTCGGCTTTGACCTCGGGACGCGCGTTCTTCACCGCGATCGCCAGACCGCACTTGCGCATCGCCGGCAGATCGATCACGTCATCGCCCACGAACGCTGCCTCGGCGGCAGTGATTCCGTCTCTTTCAAGGATTTGCGCAAACACCAACGCTTTGTCCTGAATGCCTTGGTACACGTGATCCATCTTCAGATCACGCGCCCGCAGGGCAACGGTTTCGGAGATGCGCTTGGTGATAATGCCGGTCTTGATGCCCGCCAGGCGCGCCAGCATAATGGCAGTGCCGTCGTGAGCGTGGAAACCCTTGGTCTCAATCAGGCTCGTGCTCTGGAGCCCGGAGCCGCTCTGTCCGCCATGCTGAGCGGGCGGTTCGAGCGCGCTTTGCTGAGCTCCAGATTGCGGGCCTCCAGAAGGCGCCGGGAAGATCCAGATTTTGCCGTCGGTGAGAACGCCGTCGACGTCGAAAAGAATAAGTTTGATTTTGCGGGCGCGAGCGCTAGCAGATGATTTGGGCATCGCCGAAATTCTAGCATTCTGCGGACGGCACCGTAGCCCGCGACGAACAACTCATATGGGGCTGTGAACGCCACTATTTCAGTGTCGGCCAAGTTCGGCATTCCGAAACACTGACCGGCGAGGTCAGGGGAGGACCGGTTTTGAAGCGCACCACCGCGTCCGACGTTGAACAAAAGCTTCTGGCACCCGTGCTGCTGGTGACGGGAGTGCCCACCACTACAAAGTCGTCGCAGCCTTGTTTCTGGCAGACCGCTGTAATGCTGAATTGGAATCCAGACTTCGTACACCAGGTGCCGGTGGTACAACTCGAATTTCCCAGCGTGGGGTCAATCAAACTCGCGTGGTCCGCCGAAAACTTGTTGGGCCCAGCGGGATCGGGGCCGAGTGTAGCCAGCTCGCGCGCAAATCCCCTCTGCGGATATGTACTCGAATAAGAGATCTGCGCGGTATTCACCATGCGAATGGTGGCGACAGCGCTCGCTTCATTCGCCGCGATCCTTGCTCGCAACAAATTGGGAATCGCGATTGCCGCCACTACCAGAACTCCGCCGGCGTCCACTCCTCGGCTTAGGCTGATTTCGCGAATCGCACTTTGTTCGCCATATGCGCAAATCACTACCGGCGTAGTTTCCGCGGTGGCTTGCGACAGCCACCCTGGTAATACCTGGCGCATAGTCATCGTCGCCATCGCGGTCGGGTCCTCGTAGAACAGCGCGGACACATCCGGTCCGTGACCAGGTGGCATAGATGCCAAAAACCTCGCGGACTTTGCCAACGATTCTCCAGAGCGATGGAGCCGAACTGCCTCGGCAACGGCTTTTTGGCTGGACGCTATGACCAGATACCCATCCACAAACGCATAACCGATTTCGACGGTCTTCTTCGCCGAGGGAATTCGAAGAGTGTGATAGGTAATGCCCTCCTCCACGGATTGCTGCGCGCGGAACGGTGTGGATGCCAACAGAGTGTTCAACGTCGCCTGGACGCGGTCCGGATCATTCACTTGCAAGATCACCCTCCATTCGGGGTCCGGTTGTCTGAGGCTATCTACCTCAAATGCGATCTCCCCTCCAAGGTAGCGGAGCAGATCCTCCTTCAAACTCAGTTTCACTGCCGCTTCCATTTGCGTGACGGTGGCAAAGGCTTTCGGATTCGAAACAGTGGAGAAATCCTTAAGGTCGTCGAATATCTGTGCCGGATTGTTGAGTAGTATGGCACCCGCGACGACCGCTTTTGGCGACACAAAATCCAGGGTACCTAAGCGCCCCGGCGCTGCCAGCCAGGATGCCAGTCCATGACGCGGGCCCGTGAAGGTTAATTCCATTTCGCTCGCTGCCTGGCCGGCCACGGTCTTGTGGTCCCAAACCAGATACTTCATGTCGGCAAATCCGCTCCGCTGAAAAAACATCTTGCTCTGGTCGGTGCCCGGTGGAACTTGCTTCAGCATCTTCTGTCAATCGCTCCTACGACGGTGGTGCCGCCTTCATACTCTTGTGCCACCCGCTGGCCAAACGGAGTCGCGCTGAATTCCCGGTTGTTCCTTTCCAGTCGGGAATTGAAATCACGGAGTGCCGCCACGTTGAGCGCTGCGACCACCATGTCGGGGCGCACCAGAATCGCGAGTTCCTGCGCCGGGCGCGTATCCTTTGCGGTGGCGAGTTCCTCCACATCCAATATGCGCACCGGCGATTTCGACTTGTCCGCAAGATTCTTCGCCATCTGCTGAAGGAAATCCTTCAGGCCCGGCCTTCGTACCTCCGCGACTATAAGGATGCTGGGCTGCTGGTGAATTTCCGTGGCACCTGACACGACAATTTCGTCTCCCAAGAACTGCGAGAGCTGGTAAACCTTTTCCAGGGAATCCTCCAGCTTGGGTCCATTTGTGGCCAAATTGCCGTGCTCCCACCAGGCACGCAGCACCGGGCTCCGCTGCAACTCCTGCTGGAAAATGGTGAGGATCTGATGGGCGGCGTCGCCATAGTTGGGAAACGCGGCATAGATGATCGTCGATTCCGGCAGCAACGGCAATAGACGACTCTGGCCGCGCGGCGGCGGAAACTGAACGTCGTGCTTGAGTTTCGTCAGCAGTTGACCGAACTCGGTCAGCAATGCCGGATCCTTTTGCAGATCTTGAGGCCACGTCATTTCTGGCTGGCTTGGTAATGGAGCTTGGGCGGCGCAGGCAAAATTAATTAGAAAAATCGCGGCGAAAAGAGCCACGCACTTGTTGAAATAATGGTAGCGCCATTGCTGGAGAACTTGTGCGTATCGCATCCGCTGTTTTCGCCTCTGAATAAAAGTGATAATCATAGACGAAGTCACGGGCGGCCGAAAGCAATGGATGCGCCAGGCATTTGCGCCAACGACCCGGAAGGAGCCCAGGAGTTACACCCTACGTTTTTTTCGCAGGCGAACGTTTTACGAAACCGCCAATTCTCGCTACAATCACTCCCATGCCGTCCGCAGTCTCCCCATCCCTCGCCTGGGCCCATCCGCTGGTGCAGGAGTGGTTCACCGCGCGCTTCTCCACGCCGACCGAACCGCAGGAGCAGGGCTGGCCCCACATCCTCGCTGGGCACACCACGCTGATCTCGGCTCCGACTGGGTCGGGCAAAACGCTGGCCGCCTTCCTGGCCTGCATTAACCGGCTGGTGTGCAAGGCGCTCGCTGGCGAACTGCGCGACCGCACCGAAGTTCTCTACGTCTCCCCGCTCAAAGCGCTCGGCAACGATATCCAGAAAAATCTCGAAGTCCCGCTCGGAGAAATTCTGCAGATGGCGGGCGATCGCGGCCTGCTGATGCCGGAGATCCGCACCGCCGTGCGCACCGGCGACACGCTGATGAAAGACCGGCGCGCCATGCTGAAGCGTCCGCCGCATATTCTAGTGACTACGCCCGAGTCGTTTTACATTCTGCTGACGGCGGAGAAGAGCCGCGCCATCCTGCGCGATGTCGAAACCGTGATTGTGGACGAAATCCACGCCGTAGCCGATGACAAGCGCGGCGTGCATCTGGCGCTGTCGCTGGAGCGCCTGGAAGCGCTGACCGAGCGTCCGCCAGTGCGCATCGGGCTTTCCGCGACGCAGAAGCCGATCGAAGAGGTCGCGCGTTTTCTCGCGGGCAGCTCCGATCCTCGCAGCTCTGGTAAACCAGCGCGTGCGATTCCCGTGATCGTCAACGTCGGCCACAAGCGCACGCTCGATCTTGGCGTCGAGGTTCCGTCTTCCGAACTGGGCCCGGTCGCCTCCAACGAGATGTGGGACGAGATTTACGAGCGCATCGTGCAACTGGTAAATGCGCACCGGTCGACGCTGGTCTTCGTAAACACAAGGCGCTTGGCCGAACGCATTGCCCATCACCTGGGTGAGCGGCTGGGCGAGGAAAATGTGGCGGCGCATCACGGCAGTTTGTCGCGCAAGCTGCGTCTGGAGGCCGAGCGCAAGCTGAAAGAAGGCCAGGTCAAGGTGCTGGTCGCGACCGCTTCGCTCGAACTGGGCATCGACATCGGAACGGTCGACCTGGTATGCCACATCAGTTCGCCGCGTTCGATTGCGGTCGCTTTGCAGCGCGTGGGGCGGTCGGGCCACTGGCGAGGCGCGGTTCCCAAAGGACGATTCTTTGTCACCACGCGCGACGATCTCGCGGAATGCGCCGTGCTGGCGCGGGCGATTCGTTTGGGCGAACTCGACCGCCTGATTTTTCCCGAAGCGTCGCTCGATGTGCTCGCGCAACAAATCGTAGCTTGCTGCGCGGCTTCGGGCAGCGCGCCCACCGCGAATAAACCGGGCGATCAATCCGGCGTTCATACAAACGACGGATGGGACGAAGACGAATTATTCGCGCTCGTAAAGCGCGCCTATCCCTATCGCAATCTCACGCGCGAAACGTTCGACGCCGTACTCACGATGCTCTCCGAAGGAATCGCTTCGCAAAGAGGCCGTTATGGCGCGTACCTGCATCACGACCGCATCAACCACAAGCTGCGAGCTCGGCGCGGCGCGCGCCTGGCGGCGATCACCAGCGGCGGCACGATACCCGACAACGCCCTGTACAGCGTGGTGGCGGAGCCCGACGGCGTGGTAGTAGGCACAGTGGATGAAGACTTCGCCGTCGAAAGCATGGCGGGAGAAGTCATGCTGTTGGGGAACACATCCTGGAGGATTCGCCGGATCGAAGCCAAGTCGTCGCGCATACTGGTGGAAAACGCACAGGGTGCTCCGCCCGGGATACCGTTCTGGCGTGGAGAAGCTCCGGCACGCACTGCCGAACTTTCGTTTCAGCTCGGCGAACTGCGCAAAGAAATCAGCGATCGCCTGCCCGGCGTAGTCCCGGTAGAAGGATGGCGAAATCTTGCTGTAGTCACTGACGCCGTAAGTTGGCTTCGGGAAGAATGTGGGCTCGATCTCTCGGGCGCCGAGCAACTAATCCAGTACATACTCGAAGGCCGCGCCGTGCTGGGCGACGTGCCGACGCAGACGACGATCATCGCCGAACGATTCTTTGACGAGGGCGGCGGGATGCAGTTGATCATCCACGCGCCCTTTGGCGGGCGCATCAACAAAGCCTGGGGATTGGCGCTGCGCAAGCGTTTCTGCCGCGGCTTCAATTTCGAACTGCAGGCGGCGGCCACCGACAACGGATTGAACATCGCGCTCGCCGAGCAGCACAGCTTTCCCCTGGCCGATGTTTTTCAATTCCTGGCTGCAGAGAGCATGCCGCCGATCCTGGAGCAGGCGGCGCTCGCTTCGCCGATTTTTCAGACGCGCTGGCGCTGGGATGCGACGCGAGCCCTCGCCCTGCTGCGTTTTCAGGGCGGCAAGAAAGTCCCGCCGCAGATTCAGCGCATACGCTCCGACGATTTGCTGGCCTCGGTTTTTCCCGATGTGGCCGCGTGCTTCGAGAACATCGAAGGGGACATCAAGATTCCGGATCATCCGCTGGTGCATGAGGTGATGAAGGACGTGCTCACCGAGGCGCTGGATATCGAGGGCCTCGCCGAAGTGTTGCGCGGCATCGAGCAGGGACGGATTCGTTGCCTCGCAGTCGACACTCCGGTGCCGTCGCAATTCTCGCATGAAATTCTCAATGCCAACCCATACGCCTACCTGGATGATGCCCCGCTAGAAGAGCGCCGGGCACGGGCAGTCGAGATGCGGCGGGTATTGCCGGCATCCGTGCTCGAAGAAGTCGGCGCGCTCGATCCCGCAGCCATCGCGCAAGTGCAGCAGGAGGCGTGGCCCGATGTGCGCGACGCGGACGAACTGCACGATGTGCTGCATACGCTCGTAATCGTGCCGGTGCCGGAGGAGGGAAGCTCTCAGCTGTCAGCTCTCAGCTCTCAGGAAACGCGCTCCCAACTCGATGCTCGCAGCTCGCAGCTCACCGCCAACTGGAATGAATTCTTCGATCGACTCCAACTCGAGAATCGCGCCTTCGTAGCGGAAGCCGCGGGCAAGCAATATTGGGTAGCCGCCGAACGGGTCGGATGGTTCCAGGCAATGCATCGTGTGGTGACGGGTCTTTGCCCCGTCCCGGCGGGGCAAGGCCCCGCCACCACACAAGCACTGAGCTTTGACGATGCCGTGTTGATCGCGTTGCAGGGATGGATGCAACATCTCGGCCCAACCACCGCGTCGGAAATTGGCGAGTTGCTGGGACTGCCGGCATCCGAGATCGAAAAGGCGTTACTCCGCATGGAGGCCAGCGGAACGATTCTGCGCGGCAAATTCCGCCCCGCGGATTCGCGCCCAGCAGCTTCCGCTTCACACGAACCCGAGACCGAATGGTGCGAGCGCCGTCTGCTGGCTCGCATTCATCGCCTGACGGTTGCGACGCTGCGCAAGCAAATTGCGCCCGTCACGGCATCGCAGTTCATGAACTGGCTATTGCGCTGGCAGCATGTAGCTCCCGGCACGCAGGTGCGAGGCGAGCACGGAACCCTCGAAGTGATCCGCCAACTGCAAGGATTTGAGATTCCGGCGAGCGCGTGGGAACGGTTTGTGCTCGCACGCAGAATCTCTGACTACGATCCCGCGCACCTTGATCAGCTGTGCCTCACCGGCACCGTGGGATGGGGCCGCCTGTCGCCGCATCCCGCCACGCTTGAAGCCACGGGTAGCGAGGAGAATCGGCGGCGAGTGATTCCGACGCGAGTCGCGCCCATTGCATTCTTTGTGCGCGAAGACGCCGATTGGATGCGAGCTCATCACCCCGGTGCGGAAGATTCCGCGACGTCATTCTTAAGCCCGGTGGCGCAGGAGGCGCTCAAACTTTTGAAGCAGCGAGGTGCGCTGTTTTTTCCCGACTTGGTGCGGGCGACGGGCCGTCTCAAAGCGGAAATCGAAACCGGACTGTGGGAACTGGTCGCTGCGGGCCTCGTGACCGCCGACGGATTCGAAAACCTGCGCGCTCTGGTGACACCGAAAAGCGCGTCCGGAAGCGGGCTGGGAAAAGCCCGTCGCCCACGCCATGCCCCGGGACGCTGGTCGCTGTTGCACACCGAAGGCGCCGATCGCGACCGCAGCGTCGAATCCTGCTGCTGGATGTTGTTGCGTCGCTATGGCGTGGTCTTCCGCGACCTGCTGGTGCGCGAAACGAATCTGCCCCGATGGCGTGAACTGCAAATCGGCTACCGCCGCCTCGAAGACCGCGGCGAAGTGCGCGGCGGCCGATTCGTCGATGGATTTCTGGGAGAGCAGTTCGCGCTTCCCGTAGCCGTCGAATCCTTGCGCGCCTACCGCACGCTGCCACAGAGTACGCAGGGCGAGCGCGTCGTCATCGCGGCAGCAGATCCACTGAACCTGGTGGGAATCATCGTTCCCGGCGAGCGCATTCCCGCAATCTCAGGGAGAAGCGTAACGCTCCGCGATGGCATGTGGGATGCGGAAGAGGCGCTGCTCGCGTCTGGTTATTAGGCTCTTGGCTGTTAGCTTCTGGCTCTTAGCACCACCGACACACTCTGTCATCCTGAGCGTAGCAGGGCGATTCGCGGAGAGAATCGCTCTGCGGAGTCGAAGGACCCCTACACTAACCATCTGCTTCTCCGCCCCAAGGCATTCTCCACGCCCACCGTTCCCCTCACGGCAAATGTAACCTGAGCAGCACCGCCGGATCCAAGTACACCCCCTGCCAGCGCACGGCCAGATGCAGGTGAGGCCCAGTGGCGCGTCCCGTGCCCCCACTCAGTCCGATCGCCTGCCCTTTCTTCACATCATCGCCTTCTTTGATTAAGAATTTCGACAAATGCAGATACAGCGTCAGCAGTCCCTGTCCGTGGTCGAGCACCACGCAATTCCCTTCAAAGAACAGTAACCGCGCCAGGATGACGCGTCCGCTATTCACGGCGGCCACCAAGGTCCCGCTGGGCACGCGGAAATCGAGCCCCTGATGCGTGCTCTCGACGGTACCGTTGAACACACGCTCGACTCCAAACACATCGGAGATCTCGGCATTCACCGGAGGTGCAAACGACCCATTCCATTCGCGGCCAGGGCTAAGGGTTTTAAACGCCTCCGCTTTTGTTTCCTTGTCCTGTTCGATCTGGCGCTGGTCTTCGGCGCTGGGAGCGGTATAGCGCGGGGGAACCTTCAGCGGCACGCGAGGATAGCGCTGGCGTTGCACCGAGAAATTCTTTTCGAACGAGATCGCTTCTCCGGCGGATTGCCCGGAGGAAGTTTCGGCGTGAAGTTGAAGAGGGTATGCTCCCGGCTTGGTTTCGAGACTGATCCCGGCGAGCGCGAACCATGATTTGCTGCTCGCGTCAAAGCTGAACTCGACTTCGTGGCCAAGCCAATTCCCCGAAAGCGTTCGCACCGGCGCCGGCGTGGTGACGCGGAAGAGTACCGGCGTTCCGTTGACTAGTCGGGCGGGTTGGTAGCCGACAATCCAGTGCGCGGCAGTTGCGGCCGATAAGTTCGCGGCCAGTGAAAGCAGCACGAACGCAACCATGGCAATGAAGAGGCGCTCGCCAATCGGCTTGAAAACAGCAACACTGATTAGGTTAGGCACGCTTGGGGAGTATCCTAACAGTTTTCGAGAAGTGAATTGCGTCTCTTGGCGGGCATTTACGCGCGCGCCCCCGGCGTTGTTCGGAGCTCCGCGACCCCTACGCCCTGACCAGGTTCTTCAGCGCCGGGCGGTTATGGATAATCAACGTCGAGCCCTTCAGTTCCACCATCGCATTTTTCCTGAACTCCGAGAGCAGCCGGGTAATGGTTTCGCGGCTGGTGCCGACGAGTTGCGGGATTTCCTCATGGGTCATGGCCAGCCGGACGCGCACCTTGCCGTTGCTGACCTCGCCGTCGGCGGCGGTTTCAAGCAGGAATCTGGCGAACCTCTCCGACACCGAGTGTGACAACCCGATCGTGCGCACCACGCCATACGAGTCCGAACAGTCCCGGGCAAGATGCTGAATGGCATGGAGAGAGGCGTCCGTGTGCGTGTTGAGGAAGTGAAGCATGTCTTCGCGCCCCACAAAGTTCAGCTGGCATGGCTGCATGGTTTCAACCGTCAACTCGTACTGCCCGCCGGTAACCACCGCGTGCAAGCCCAGAACTTCACCGGCTTCCGCGATACGCACAATTAACGTCTTGCCTTCGCGCGAGGTGGTGGAAAGCTTAACCCGTCCCTGACAGAGGATGAAAATTCCCCAGGGATTTTGGCCCTCGACCAGAACCACCGCGTGTTCAGGAAAAACCGCGGCGTGTTTAATTCTGTTGAAATCCTCGATCGACTCAGGCGAGAGGTCGCAGAAAAAACTGTTGCAACGCAGATGGCAATTAAGACAGCTCTCAACGCAGCGCAAGCCGGACGTAGTCATTGGCGCTCCTTCATCTCCTCGCGGAAACGCACTGCGTCAGGTGGCGAGCAGCCATTGACACGTATCAATATTTCGAAACTCGTGGCTGGCCGGACCGCCCGTGCGGAAGGTGATGCCATAATGACTGCATGGCGACTGCCTTTCCATCTCGGGTCTGAGACTCCCTGTTTGCAGCATTGATCCTGTCCGCGGCCGCCAAGACTTGACGCAGGGCTGGCAACTCTGCCGTCAGTTGGGCAAGTTGGCGGCGGGGAAATAGCTGTCGGCTCTCAGCTGTCAGCGAAACCGGTTCGCCGAGGGATAGCCATCCCTAGCCGGTGGGACGGGCGGACCTCGGGATCGGAGTTTATTCTTTCCTGTTTACTCCGAAGATAATAACTACAAGCCGCGACGAGGAGGGCTCGCTGGCGACGTTCAAATCCCCCAGCGATCATGGCTAGAAGACGAAGTAGCCTCCCCGGGGCACGCGCACACACGCCGGTAGTCCCGGAGGACGAGCCGCTAGATGGTTAGGGGTCCTTGCCCATTGCGCGTCCGCTTCACCTCGCGAAGCCCCCCTCACCGCTCAGGATGACAATCTTGAGTTGGTAGCTAATACACTCATTGTAGACGACTTATCGTCATCTAAGTTTGATCGCTTGACAACCGCCTACTCACATTCCTATAATTAGCACTCGTGGCGTTCAAGTGCTAACAGACCTTGACTTCGTGGGAAAATCCAGAATTCGAATTCAACCTATCCAAAAAACCACTCTTGAAAGGAGTACGCAACTATGGCTACCAAATTCACCCCGCTGCATGACCGCATCCTGGTCCGTCGGGTAGAAGAAGCCGATACCACCCGCGGCGGGATCATTATTCCAGACTCCGCGAAAGACAAACCGATGGAGGGAGAAGTCATCTCCGCCGGCAAAGGCAAGATCAACGAAGAAGGCAAGATTCGGCCGCTCGATGTGAAGGAAGGCGACCGCATCCTGTTCGGCAAGTATTCCGGCACCGAGATCAAGATCGATGGTGAAGACTTCATCATCATGCGCGAGGAAGAAGTACTCGGCGTTCTCACCGGCGCAGCCAAGAAGGAAACGGCCGGAGCGCGCAAGTAGCTGTCAGCTATCAGCTCTCAGCTATCAGTAAGACCCTGAGACCTGACACCTAAGACCTGATTTTCAAATTCCGCAGGCTTTGTGCCTGCATACATCTTAAGGAGCAAACAGATATGGCAAAGCAAATTGTTCACGGAGAAGAGTCCCGCCAGGCCATTCTCCGCGGCGTCAACCTGCTGGCTGACGCTGTAAAGGTTACTCTTGGCCCCAAGGGCCGCAACGTAGTCATTGAGAAGAAATTCGGTTCGCCGACTATCACCAAAGACGGCGTAACCGTAGCCAAAGAAATTGAATTGCAGGATGGGCTCGAGAACATGGGCGCCCAGATGGTCCGCGAAGTCGCCAGCAAGACCAGCGACGTCGCCGGCGACGGCACCACCACCGCGACCGTTCTAGCGCAAGCGATTTATCGCGAAGGCGTAAAGACGGTAGCCGCTGGCGCCAATCCCATGGCCATGAAGCGCGGCATCGAAAAGGCCGTCACCCTCATCACCGGCAAACTCGACAAGGAAGGCAACCACGAAAAAGGCGAGCTCGACAAACTGAGCAAGCCCGTAACCGGCGAGATGATTGCCCAGGTCGGAACGATCTCGGCGAACAACGACGAGACCATCGGCAAGATCATTGCCGAGGCGATGAAGAAGGTCGGCAAGGATGGCGTGATCACGGTAGAAGAGTCGAAGACGCTGGAGACGCAGCTCGACGTGGTCGAAGGCATGCAGTTCGATCGCGGCTATCTCTCTCCCTACTTCGTCACTGACCCCGAGCGCATGGAGTCGGTGCAGGAGAACGCTTACATCCTGATCCACGAAAAGAAAATCAGCTCGATGAAAGACCTGCTGCCACTGCTGGAGCAGATCGCCAAGGGCGGCAAGCCGCTCCTGATCATCGCCGAGGACGTGGAAGGCGAAGCGCTGGCGACTCTGGTCGTCAACAAACTTCGTGGCACGCTGCAAGTCTCGGCCGTCAAGGCTCCGGGATTCGGCGATCGCCGCAAGGCAATGCTGCAGGACATCGCAATTTTGACCGGCGGCAAGGCCATCACCGAAGATCTGGGGATCAAGCTGGAGAACGTGCAGGTAGCCGATCTCGGACAAGCCAAGAAAATTACCATCGACAAGGACAACACCACCATAGTCGAAGGCAAAGGCAAGCCGGGTGACGTGCAAGGCCGCGTGAAAGAGATTCGCAGCCAGATCGATAAGACCACCAGCGACTACGACCGCGAGAAATTGCAGGAGCGGCTGGCGAAGCTGGTCGGCGGCGTTGCGGTAATCAAAGTAGGAGCCGCGACCGAAACCGAAATGAAAGAGAAGAAGGCGCGCGTGGAAGACGCCATGCACGCAACCCGTGCAGCAGTCGAGGAAGGTATTGTCCCCGGCGGCGGCGTGGCTCTGGCGCGTTGCGTTCAAGCGCTCGACAAACTGAAGCTGGAAGGCGACGAGCAGATCGGTGTAAACATCGTGAAGCGCGCTCTGGTTGAGCCGTTGCGCCAAATCGCCGAGAATGCCGGCGAAGAAGGCGCAATCGTCCTCGGAAAGATCAACGATTCCAAGGACAACAACTATGGCTTCAACGCGCTAACCAGCGAGTATGAAGACCTGGTAAAGGCGGGCGTGCTCGATCCGACAAAGGTGGTGCGCACAGCACTGACCAACGCCGGCTCGATTGCGGCGCTGATGTTGACGACCGAAGCGCTGGTGGCGGAGATCCCGGAGGAGAAGAAGAACGCTCCAATGCCGGGCGGCCACGGTGGCGGCGGCATGGGCGACATGTACTAAGAACAGCCGTCAGCTCTCAGCCGTCAGTTAGATCAAAGGCCCCGCTCGCGAGAGCGGGGCCTTTTTGTTTTGGGGTGGAGTGTTCCACGTGGAACACTTTGCAGTTTATTTTGTGCGTACATATATATATGATTATCGACGGCAAATGAAACGGAAGAAAAGAGTTAAGAGGCGCGGGAGGGTCGCCAGCCTGCGGGCTTCGGGAAGTGTGGAACAGGGACGTTCCACAAACGACGGGGACCGATGGCGGGAGTGGCGGGAGTGGCGGGAGCGGCAGCTGGAGGTTAAGCGCTGGCTCCGGTTGCCCAAGAAGCGGGTCACGCTGAATCTGGACGCCGATGTGCTGGCCTGGTTCCGGGGAATGGGGCGGGGATACCAGTGGGAGATTAACAAGGCACTGCGGAGGGTGATGGAAGAGGAGCGGCGAGCTGGCAGCCGTTAGTACGTTAGGTTCGTAACTTCCCTTTACCTCAGGGGCTAAAGCCGTCTTCTGAAAACAACCCTATCGCAGCGCTAAAGCGCTACGCCACCCAAAAACGCGATCAACTTAAACAAATCACGAGTAGCCGTACCGGAATGGGAAATGTCGCGCAGACACGCTTGCGGACGGCGTGTCATTAAGGACGATGGCTGCGGCGAGTTGCGCGGCGATACAACAGCGGCTCCCGGTACGACTGCGGGGGAGGATCGATGGCGAGCAAAGGGATTTTTTCGGCGGTTAATCGAGCGTCCGTTCTGGACTCGGTGCGCACCGCGGTTGCAGCGGTGGCTGCCATGATGCTCGCTCGTCTGTTGAAGCTGCCGGAATATTACTGGGCGCCGATTTCGGCCATCGTCATCATTCAATCCACGATTCCTCCCCGGACGCTGGGGTGGCAGCGATTTGTGGGGACGGCACTGGGGGCGGTGCTGGGCTCGGCGCTGGCTATGTTTTTCCCTCCCAGTGCGGTGGTGTACGGTCTGGGGATTCTTTTGTGCGGAGTGCTGGCGCGGTTATTGCGGTTGGAAACGGCTTACCGGTTTGCCGGAATTACATTGAGTATCATTTTGCTGATTCCGCGGTTGCGCGGTCCTTGGATTGTCGGATGGCACCGCTTCCTGGAAGTGTCGCTGGGAATTGCGGTGGCGCTGGTGGTGACGACGGTCTGGCCACCGGCAAAGAAAACGGCGTAATGGCGCGGAGCGGTGCGGTGGCAATCCAGAAGCGTCATCGCCGCAAGGAACTGCCGAGCTGGGATCAGCTCTCGACTAATCCGCGATAGCTGTTTAGCCATTGTTCGCGGACGGCTTCCCAGGTGTAGTTACGCGCTTCATGGCGAGCGTTCTGCGCGAGGCGAGCGGCGAGTTCGGGGTCGCGCAACAAGCGAATAACATTTGCGGCGAGCGCTTTTTCGTCGCCCACGGGCGAGAGCAATCCGGTGCGCTCGTGCTCGACCAGATAGGGCATGCACTCCGGTGAGGTGGTGACTACGGGAGTTCCCGACGCAAAGGCTTCGATGATCGACACCGGCATATTGTCGAGCCACGAGGCGTTGATGAAGATGTCAGCCTGCTCGTAATACTTGGCGATTTCCTGATGCGATGCGACGCCGGTGAAGTTGACTCCGGTGAGATTCAGGTCCGCAACCAGCTTGCGGATATTGGATTCGAGCGGGCCGCCGCCGACCAGATCGAGCTGCGCTTCGGGGAATTCCTTTTTTACTTCGGCGAATGCGCGGACAACTACATCCACACTGTAGTACGTGGAGAAGCCGCGGGTGCAGACCAGATGCGGGCGCAACGGAGTGTGGTCGCGATAGCGGAACTGCGCTAGATCGACAATGTTCGGCACAACCGATGCCGGCAATCCGAACTCGCGGAAGACATCGACGAGGTAGCCGGAGGGGACGACAATCTTATCGACGCGCGAGAGAACGAACGCGGCCGAGCGGAAGCGCTGGAGGTGGTCGCGGGCTTCGCCACTGCGGTAGTTGATCAGGCTCTTGCAGCCGCGCAGTTTTGCGAAGAACCAGGCGGGCGCGGGCGCGAGCAGGAACGACCAGTAGGACGCGGAAAAGATGTGGGCAATGTCGACGTCTTTGAGGCCGCACCAGAGATGCCAGAAGTAGATGGGCTCGCGCAGAATGGTGCGCAGGCCGGGAATGCGTTCCGCCCAGGCTAAGGCGCGGGGCAACGGCGGATCGACGGCGAGGAAGCTGACGGCGACGGCGGGATCGTGCTGCCAGAGGCGGAGGAGCAATTCGGCCTGGACGGATTGTCCGCCAACATAACGCGGGCTGGGCGCGACGATGGAGACTCGCAGGCGCTGGGCTGAGTTTTCTTTGGGCGAGGGGAACCCCCCGCCCAAGCGGAGCTTGGACGGGGCACCCTGGGGCGCGTTTTCTTTCGTCGAGTCGAAATCGGCGCGATCGCTCATGCGGTGGAATCCCTGCGGCGCTTTTTCTGGAGAAGCGTGATATAGAGTTCCTCGTAGCGCTGGCGCACCTCATCGAGGCTGAAGTTTTCTTTTGCGAACTGCAGGGCGTTGCGTCCCAGTTGCTCGCGAAGTGCGGAGTCGGCTAGAAGTTTCTCGACGGCGCCGGCAAAGCCGGTTTCGTTGCTCGCGGGAATCAAGGCTCCGCGTTGATGACTGAGCAATTCAGAATTTCCTCCGACACTATAGGCGACCACGGGCAAACCAGCGGCCATGGCTTCGAGAATGACGTTGGATAGGCTCTCGGAATCGGAGGTGAGGACGGCGACATCGAGTGAGGCGAGGACGGCGGGCATATCCTGCCGATCACCGAGAAAGACCGCGGAGGCGCCGAGGCCGAGGCTCGATGCTTCGTTTTCCAGATCCCGGCGCAGCGAACCATCGCCGACGAGAACAAATTCTGCGCCGGGCATGCGCGGATGGATCTGTGCGGCGATGCGCAGAAATCCAGAATGATTTTTGTAACGATGATTCATGCGCGCGACCATGCCCACGCGGAGTACGCCGGGACGCTTCGGCAGAGCTGCGGGCGCTGCGGTGAAAGCCTCAGCCGGCAGGGCGTTCCCGATGACGGCGATTTTATCGGGCGCTAGGCCGGTGGCGATTAGGCGATCGGCGGCAGCTTGCGAATTGCAGACCACGGCGTCGCACCAGCGAAAAGCGGCGGCCTGAGCGCGGAACTGCGCGGGGGTCATCAGGTCTCCGAGTTGGCGATGGCTGCCGATGACGACGGGCACACGGGCCAAACGGGTGGCGGGGATCAGCGTGAGATTGGCGTAGAAATCGAAAGCGTGGGCAACTTGCACCTGGTGATGGCGCAGATGGCGACTCAGGTTTAGGCGGGTGCGCAGCGACTTCCATCCGAAGAGGCTGCCGCCGAGGGGAAACTGAGAAACTTCTCCGAATTGGGCGGCCAAGGGACCGCGGTGGCTGACGCATCCCAAATGAAGTTGGAATGTTGGCGCGCCGATATTTTGCGCGAGCAGGGTGAACTGGCGCTCCGAGCCGCCTGTCTCGAAGGTGTTGACCATGAGAAACAGGCTGATTGGCGGATCGCCGGTGTTCATGCTGGCAGCGTTCGTGGCGCCCACCCGGTCATTCTCCCACCGATCATTCTCCCACCGATCATTCTCCCACCGGGGCGGATGCTAACACGGGAGCGGTCGGCACTTTTCTCCGGGAGTCGGCAACCACGGGAAGAGAGAACAACCCGGCGGGCTTGATGTATTTTTCGAGGAAGTTGCGGTGCCAGAGCTCGAACATCAGCAGGCGCCAGAGGCGGCTCGTCATGGTCTTGCCACGGAGCAGGTGATCGTCCATCAGCTTGCGCACGCCGCTGGCCTGGAAGTAGCCGCGCTCGAGGGTGCGAGGCTCGAGCAGGATCATGAGCATGTCTTTGAGTTCGTTGCGCATCCAGTGGACGAGCGGGAGGGAGAATCCCTGCTTCTGGCGATAGAGCACTTCGCGGGGCACGCCGACTCGCTCCGCCAGCTTTCGCAGGATATATTTTTGCCGCTTGCCGCGCAGTTTCCACTGGGACGGCAGACCGGTGACCCACTCGACGAAGAGATGATCGAGGATGGGGACGCGGACCTCGAGTGAATTCAACATGCTCATGCGGTCAACCTTGGCGAGGATGTCGCCGACCATGTAGGTTTTGGTGTCGACGTAAAGGAGCTGGTCGACGGGATCTTTGGCGGGCGCCTGCGCAAAGTAACGACGGAGAACGTTGCCGGGATCGTCGCTGCGGTTCAGGATTTGGCGAAAATCGCAGGAGAGGAGCGGAGTATCGCGCTCGAACGCGGGCAGAAAAGAAAGGCCGTCGACGTAACGCTCCTGCCAGGGGAGCGAAATGTTGTAGCTGAGTTTGCGGCCTTGCAGGCGATTGGGCAAGCGCGGAAAAATCTGGTTGCGATAAAAGCTGCGCGCCCAGCCGGGGATGTGCTCGAAGACCTGGCGATCGGCGTGAATGCGGTAGCGATCGTATCCGGCAAAGATTTCGTCGCCGCCGTCGCCGGAGATCGCAACCGTCACGTGCTGGCGCGCCATCTGCGACACGTAGTAGGTGGGCAGCATGGAGGAATCGCCGAAAGGCTCCTCGAGCGAAGTGGTGAGATGCTCGACGGTCTGGACGACGTCGGGCTCAAGGATCATCTCGTGATGATCGGTGCCGAATTTGTTGGCGACGATGCGAGCGTAGTGGGCTTCGTTGAAATCGTCTTTCTTGAAACCGATGGAGAAAGTCTTGACCGGGCCGGAACTGGCGCGCGCCATCAGGGCCACGATCGTGGAGGAATCGGTGCCTCCGCTGAGAAAGGCGCCGAGAGGCACGTCGGAGATCAAGCGGATTTTGGTGGCTTCGAAGAGACGATGCTCTAATTCTTCGAGACACTCTTCTTCGCTCTTCGGCGCATGCGTGTTGTATTCGGGAAGGTCCCAGTACTGACGGATTCGGATCTTGCCGTCCTGAAACTCGAGCAGGTGTCCGGGAGGGAGTTTGTGAATTCCGGTGAAGGCGGTGATGGGATCGGGCACGTATCCGTAATAAAGGTATTCGAGCAGGCCCTGGGAGTTGACTACCGCGAGTTCGGGAGCTACGGCGAGGATCGCTTTGATTTCGGACGCGAAGTAGAGATTTCCGTTGTGGAGAGCATAGTGAAGCGGCTTTTTGCCGAGGCGGTCGCGGGCGAGGGTCAACTTGCGTTTGGTCTTGTCGTAGATGGCGAGGGCGAACATGCCACGCAGTTTCTTGACGCAGTCAGCGCCCATTTCTTCGTAGAGATGAATAATGACTTCGGTATCGGTGTTGGTGTAGAAGCGATGACCGCGGCTTTCGAGCTCGGGGCGGAGTTCGGGAAAGTTGTAAATCTCACCGTTGAAAACGATCCATGCGCTGCGGTCTTCGTTGAAGACGGGCTGATGGCCTCCGGAGAGATCGATGATGCTGAGGCGGCGCATGCCGAGGCCAGCGCCGTCGGCGACGTAAAGTCCCTCATCGTCGGGGCCGCGGTACACGATCTGTTCGCACATGTGGTGCACGAGAGCTTCGGTGATGTTGCTCTCTCGAGTTGTGCTCACGACGCCAGCGATTCCACACATGGTCTTTTTTTCGATCTTTCTCCGATCCTCGGTTTCTATCCTTTCAAGCTCACGGGAACAGAGCTGGATTTCTCTGCCGCTAGCGGCACGTTGGTAAGGCGCTTGAAACGATAATCCCGGAAGTCTCCGGGATTGCCCTCGCGGCCATCGCAGGCGGCGAGCAGGATGTTGGCTGTCTCGCGCGCGGTGACGAAGTGCAGCGTTTCTTTTCTGCCGGGCGCGCCGCCGACCAGTGCAGTAAGAAATTTGCGGAAGCCGTCGCCGATAACGGCGTCCTTCTGGGTCGGGTTCATGCTGTGGCAAAACAGTTTGATGAACAGCCAGTCGGGACGTCCGAGCACGCGGACTTGCACCTGCTTCCAGAGGGACAGGCGGTGCATGGTGGGGGGATTGGCTCCGGTGATGGCGCCGTTTTCGAGAACGGGCCGGGCGGAACTTAACGTGCGGCGGAGGTCCGCTACGAGCGGGCCTTGCACGTTGAGAGGAAAAGTTTTGGGCGGGCGTCCGGCAACCAGGTCGTGGCCCTCGCGGTGCGGCGCTGCCTGATCTAGCGGGAGAGCACATTCGTAAACGGAATTGGTTTTTGCGATCTGCGCCGGATGCCAGATGCCGCTCGGCATGGTGAAGTCGGCATAGCAACCGGTTTCGGCGAGAATCTGCATCTCTGAATCGACGCCGCAGAAGCGTCCGGCAGCGGAGTTGGCGAGCGCGAAATTGCCGTGCACAAAAGCGTAGGCGGGACGAGTGGAACCTGCTTCGACAGCGAGGCAGCGATGTCGGAAGGCCAGCCGGTCGCGGTATTCCGTGAGCAGTTGGCGAGTGTTTTCGGCGGTGTCGGGATGCGAAGTTCCGTGGTGGAGCTGGACCTCAACTTCTCCCCAGCCGGCATGGCAGTGCTCGGCGAGCATCTCGAGCAGGCCCTCGTCGTACTGCTCGGCGGGATAGAAGTAGGTGTGAACGAGCGGGCGGCCGTCGTGGTCTCGCCAGCTGTCGACGATTTTGGGATATTCGCGGGCCCACCATTCCAGGCGGCGCTCCTGCTCGGAACGAGGGACGCGCTTCTGGCCGTCTTCGGGATCGATCGCGGGTTCGAAATGATCGGCCAGGGCGAAGATCAGGTGCACGGGGCCGCGGACAGACGAGTTCAGCGCGCGCCGGGTCGCGGCCGGCAGGACCTTCATTGCGTAGGCGATTTTGTTTTCAAGACCCATGTTCTGGACTTCGCTTGCTTTGGTTCCGGGGGTTGACGGGCGAGGACGCCCGTCGTTCCACCGATTCTTCATCTTCTAGCCGGTTTGCGGCCACGGACGGCTATGGAGATTTCGCCCACGCGCATGTCTTCCATGCCCATCGCTGCATACCATTTGAACACCTGCTCATAGGTGTGCTTGGACTGATACTTCGGAGAATACCAGTCAAAGGTATCGAGCATGCGGGCTTCCGGATCCTTCTGACGGTTCACCGGAAACAGGTGATGAACAATGCCCGCAGCGGGACGGCCTACAAGAGGCACTCGCTTCAAGCCCTGTTGCAAGTTGTAGAAGAACGGGACCGCAACTTTCAGAATGCGATGCAGGGTCTCGGGCTTCATCTTGTGCGTATAGCGGCGCCAGAAATCGCTGAAGCGATACCACTTGTTGTATCCGCTATAAAGCCAGACGACGAGCAGACCGCCGGGTTTCAGATATTTATCCAGCGCCTTGACGGCGGCTTCGCAATCGGGAGTGTGGTGGAGCACGCCGATGCTATAGATGACGTCGAAGCTTTCGGGAGCGAAAGGCATGGCGAAAACATCGGCCTGGAATGCGACGAAGTCGCGGCCGGCTAGATTCCTGGCGGCAATTTCGGCGGCGGCGCTGAGATCGATGCCGACCACGCGGGCTCCCCAGCGCGTTGCGACTTCGGCGAAGCGTCCCATGCCACAACCGACGTCGAGGACGAGTTTGCCTTTGAGATCTTCGGGGCGGAGCGCGGTCTTCATCAGAAAGTTCCGCTCGGATTCGCGAACCTCGTCCTTATCACTGTCGAGCTGCGTCTTCTGATAAAGGTGCCACTGAAAACCGAAACTGGCGGCGTAGTGCTGGGCGTCAACAAAGCGTGCTATGCCCTGCGCGTTGGGATAGACGCGCTTGCAGGCGGAACAGAAGAAGCCCCCGGCCTGATCGCACTCAAGCTTCGAGCCGCAACTTAGGCAACGCAAAATTGCCAGCAAGTCAGCGGACAGGGGAGACTGTACCGGTGGTTCCGCGGTCGGCATAAACCTCCAGGAAATGACGCGGCTTTTTCGGCGGCGGGGGCGCCGTGCCGTCGCTGTCTTTCTGCTGCTCTTTCATCGTTTGTAACAAAGTGGCTGTAAAGGCCGTGGCAAAATAGGGGAAGAATTGGTAAGCTTCCGGCGCAAACAACGCCCCTACGACGAAGCCGACCTGGGAAGCGGTCAAGGCTCCTGCAAATAGCCTGACGTCGGGATCGAGATTCTTCATTCTTATGAGCGCAGCTATATTCTGGAAGTCCCGCCGAAAAAACATCAAGTAAAGAATCAGCACCGGCACGCCGCCTTCGACGGCGATCTGGAGGTAGGTCATGTGCACTTCGTGCCAGATGCCGGAGTAGGTTTCGAAGTTGCGACAGCCCAGGCCGAGGAGCGGATAATGCTCGATGCCCTCGAGGGCGCGCACCATGAGGAACTTGCGGTCTTGGAACGATCCGTAGGCGCCCCTTTCGACGGCGCTGTCACCGGACAACGCGTTAAAGCGATCGTAAAGTCTTCCGCCAACCGTGGACACGATGACAAGCCCGAGGACCGTGCTCGCCACGATCAGCCAAAAACGCTTGCCCTTGATGGCGATGAAGTAGAGCGCGACACTGTAGGAACAGACCAAATCGATGAAACCGGCTCGGGATGCGGTCAGGAAAATGACGGCCAACATCAGCATCATTCCGACAAACCAGAACGCCTTGGCGAGGCCGTTTTTGACCACCACGAAGAAAGCCAGTGCGTACGGCAGCGAGAGCACGACGGCAAACGCGAGATCGTTTGGATTGGAATAGAAGCCGCCCAGCACCGAGTCGAGGCGCGGCACGTCGTAGCCCTTAATAATGACCGCAATACAAACCATGACCACGGAGAACGCCTGAATGAAGATGATTCGTTTCAGACGGGCAAAGGTGGTGACAAGCAGGAAAACGAGCACCCAACAGATATAAATCTTCGAAAAGTCGATGGTGCGTATCAGCGCGCCGCCTCTCCATATCGGAGACAAGAAAGCTCCCACGTATAGAAGGAGGATCATGTAGAGCAGCAGATTCGCCATCTTCGGTATATCTTTGAAAGTCCGCTTGGTCTTGCCGAGTGAGTTGAACAGGCCCCACATCGCCAGGATGGCGGGAACCTTGGCGACCGGGAGATATTGCATGCCGGGAATAAAGTCCTGGAAGCGGGTGCAATAGACGACGAAGAAGGCGGACAGCCAGAAGAACGCGCCCTTGGTCGGGTCGGCCATCTTGACGGACGTGCGCCTTATCGGGGCTTCCGTCGTTGCTACGTTGCCGTGATCGCTGATGGCCACAGATTCCCCTGATTCTTTCTACGCTTTCTTTTCCGCCAAGCGCGCCGGAAGCGCGCGCGCTGCCAGAGATTTCTTTTCCGCTACCGACTGCAAGACTTCGCTGAAGCGCTCACCGATGGCCGGCCAGTCATAGCGGGCGGCGGTTTCGGCGGCGGCCTTTTCGTAACGGCGGCGGAGTTCAGGATCGCGCAAAAGCATGATCACTGCCTGGGCGAAAGAGCGGGCATCGTCGGCCAGCATAACGTCGCGACCGTGATGAACGTCCAGCCCTTCGGCGCCGACGGTGGTGGAGACTACGGCTTTGGCGGTCGCCATGGCCTCGTAAATCTTCAGGCGCGTTCCGCCGCCGATACGCAAGGGCACGACGACTACGGCGGACCGGCGCAGATGCTCGACGACCGAGGGCACACGGCCGGTAACTTCGATCGAGCCATCATTCGAATGCGAGGCCCACCTCTGAACGCGGCGGCCAGGATTGCGGCCGACGATGCGGAAACGTGCCCGCGGCACTTCGGCTTTGATCGCGGGCCAGACCTCGGCGCAAAAATATTCGACGGCGTCGATGTTCGGCTCCCAATCCATGGCGCCGACGAAGGTGATGAGAGGTGCGGTCGGAGCGAGCGGATTTGGATCGGAATTCGCCGGGGCAGACTCTGTAGGATCAGGGCGATACTGCGCGAGATCGACTCCAGTGGGGACGACGGTAACGCGATCTGCATCCACCCACTGCATCATGATGGAGCGATCGTTGGCGGAGACGGAAATCACGTGCTGGAACTTGCGGACCGCGGCACGCTCGTAGCGGAGCATCTTCCGGAATTCCATGCGGTAGACCATCTTTTTTACCGGGTTGTCCGCAGTGGCGGCATGGCGGCGCCAGATTTCGCTTTCCACGTTGTGCTGGAAGAGGACGCTGGGGATGTTGAGGCGTCCGGGAAAGTTGACTGCTGCGTCCAGGAAGTCGCAGACGGCGACATCGAAGCGCTGCTCGCGGAACCAGTCCTGGAGCTGCTTCTGGACCTTGGCGTCAGCGAAGCGGCTGACCGCATACGGCGGCTGGGCCCCAAGATGCGCCAGATAGTCGAGAGCGCGCGCGGCTCCCGCGAGTACGCGCTTACCGGTGCAGACGGCCACCGCGCCGGGCAACTGGCGCTGCAACTCGCGCTCGTAGTCGGGGTCGGGTGTTCCTCCATAGTAGGAGTAAAACGTAAGCTCATGCCGCGCGGACAGATATCGCAGGACGTGATACGTGCGGATATTGCCGCCGTTCTGCACGGGCAGGAGCTTATCGGCTTTGACCCAGAGTATTCTCATGCGGATGATCAGCGATCATTTGCCGGCGAGACGCCGGCGCTACGCTCTATTCAGCGAATATTATTCAGCGCACCCACACTGCCTTTCTGCCGGTGACAAAGTTGATGAAGGCTACCAGGGCGGCGGAATTGAGAACGACGAAAGTGCGGGCAGGATCGGCAATGCGCGAGAGCGGCCCGATCTTGACGCCAGCGAGCGCGGCCAGGCTGAGCGCGTAAAACGCAAGCTGCGCCCCGAGCGCCGCACGATACAGCGGCTGGGGCAGGAGCATGGAAGCGATCAGAAGGGCCAGCAAGGCAAAGGGCACCGCCAGTCGCGAGAGTTTGTGGCTGACGAATTCGAATCGAATCGCGTTTTCGGAGCTCAACAGCCAGGGAGCAAGTTGCAGCAGCTGATAGTTGCCGCTGAGGGTGCGGACTTTGCGGGAAAATTCACGACCTTCACCCAGGTCGGGCGAGTCCCAGGCACGGGCGCGGGCGTCAAAGATCACGCGAAATCCCTGGCGCACGATCTGCATGGGCAAGAGGACATCGTCGAGGATGGTGCCCTCGGGCAAAGGCGACGCGTCGAGCAAGCCGCGGCGGGCGCAGTAGATGGCGCCGGTGGCGCCGACGACCGAAGCAGAGGCGGACTCCAGTTCGCGAATTTTCTTTTCGATGCGCCAGTACAATCCCATTCCCTTCCCCGTCTCTCCGCTGGCGGGATCGCCCAGCATCAATTCGCCGCTGGCGGCGCCGACATCAAGGTCGGCGAAATTCTCGATCAGCAAACGCAGGGCGCCGGTCTCGATGTGCTGGCGCGCGTCGGTAAACAGCAGCACCTCCCCGGTCGCCAGTTCGATCGCATCGTTGAGGCCTGCGGCTTTGCCCTGGGATACCGGTTTCAGCAGAGCTCGAACTCTGGTTCGCGCTCCGGTTTGCAAACCGGAATCGCGGGCATAATCGGCGAGAATAGCGGGCGTGCGATCGCTGGAACCGTCGGAGACAACCACGACATCGAGCTTCGCCTGAGGATAGTCGAGGGTCAACAGGTTTTCGAGCTTGCGAGCGATCACCGCTTCCTCATTGCGCACGACCATCACGGCGGAGACCGCGGGGGCAGCGGTGCTCTCGACAAAACCACGGCGCACGGGACGCGGCGACCATCGACTGCGCAGCCACAACCATGCCGGATAGCCCAGGTAGGAGTAGCCGATGAGCGCGGCCGCGATCCAGAAGACGTATTTCATCTTCATCCTTATCATTATTGCGCTCATGGTTGCGCACATCATTGAGCACCCCGGCCCAACAGAACGGTCTTGATGGTCTGGAACATGATGAGCAGATCGAGACCGATAGAAGCGTTCTTGATGTAGAAAAGGTCGTACTGAAGTTTTTCGCGCGAATCGTCGACGGATCTGCCGTACTTGTACTTGACCTGCGCCCATCCGGTGATGCCGGGCCGCACCATGTGGCGCACGCCGTAATAGGGGATCTCTTTGGAGAGCATCTCGATGAACTCCGGGCGCTCGGGACGCGGACCGACGAACGCCATATCGCCCTTGAGGACGCACCACAACTGGGGAATTTCATCGAGGCGCGAGGCGCGGAGAAACTTGCCGACGCGGGTAACCCGGGGATCGTGATCGCCCGCCCACCTTGGGCCGCTCACGGCTTCGGCGTCCTGGCGCATGGTGCGGAACTTCATGACCTTGAACAAACGTCCACCCTTGCCCACTCGCGTCTGGGTATAGAACACGGGGCCCCTCGAATCCAAGCGGATGGCCAGGATGATGAAGGGAAGCAAGGGCAGGGCGAGGATGAGACCTAGCAGCGAAATGATGAAGGAGATGGCGCGGCGAATTACGATGACAGGGGTGCTGCGGCGAAAGCCCAGGCCATATACCAGCCAACTGGGATAGAGATTTTCGACCTCGATCTTGCCGGAGATTTTTTCCAGCCACGAAGTGGCTTCCTCGATCTTGACGCCGCGCAGGCGCAGGTCAAGCAGTTCGCGCATGGGGATGGTACCGCGGCGATCGGGCATGGCGACGATGACGCGATGGACTTTCTGTCTGTGGACGACTTCCATGAGGTGCGCCGCCACGGAATCGCGGGTTACCGCGCCTTCCAGTTTGCCTGTCCAACTGGCGATCTCGACGCCGAGTTCAGGATTCTGACGCAGGCCCTGGACCACGCGCTGCGCGCGCTCGCCGGTACCCAGGACGTAAACGCGCTCGACGAGAATGGGCAACTGGACGAGCCAGGTAAAACCGAGCCGCCATCCGAAAAGAGCAAAGGTCAGGATGAGCAGGCCTACCGCCGAAGAACCGCTCCGATACGGGGAGTGTTCAGGATGCAGCCCACCCAGAAGAAGGTTGGGCCAGATGTAGCTCACGAAGGCCAGAACAAAGGCCACCACCGCCGGTACGAGGAGCAGGCGGAAATAGAGTTCCCCCTTGGTGTTCAGACGAGCCGTGTCGTACAGGTCAAAGCAATGCGAACACAGCAATACCAGGACGGTAAGAACGAGGAGGTTGACAAAGCCGCCCTCGACGTACAAGACGAGGTAGCAATCCTCGCGCAGAATGATCCAGGCGCCGAGCAGGAAAGAGGTCCAGACGATGAGGGCCTCTCCGATCAGCAGGACCAGAGTACGAATTGGGTAATAGACATTGAAGAGCCGGATCAACTGGGCCTCGGTTCATCTTCATCTTCGACATCAGGGTTGGCTGTTCACAGCCTCGCCATAGTAGTACTTCGAACGTGCATGCTCTCTGGAGGCTCCGTTCAGCACAACTCCGAGCAGCAGCTTGTCAGGGAATTCTTCGCGGGCACGGCGAGCCAAATCGGAGGGCGTGGCATTGGAGCGCACAACCATCAGAACGCCATCGCAGCAACCGGCGACGAGCGTGGCATCGGAAACGGGGATCACGGGGGATGTGTCCATAATGATCCAGTCAAACAAGGGCTCGACGCGCTGCAGGAAGAGCTTCAGACGGCCGTTGGCGAGCAACTCAGGGGCGCTGGGAACGGCGCGGCCGGCGGGCATAAAAAACAGGTTTTCCATGGGCCCGCGTTGCAGGGCGGCGAACTCATCACATTCGGCCAACAGGTATTCAGCCAATCCGGGCGATTGGACCGCTCCAAAGTGGCGATGCATGCCGGGGTTGCGCAGATCAGCGTCGATGACGAGGGCGCGGCGCCCGTGCTGCCGCACCATGACCTGGGCGAGATTGGCAGCCACGAAAGACTTCCCTTCTTTGGGAAGCGCGCTGGTTACCAGCAGGCGTTTGAGCGGCATCTTCTCGCGGATCTGGTAGAGCCGGTTGCGCAGGGTGCGAAACTCTTCCGCCCCGACACGGCTGTCGTCTCCCTGAAAGAAGAGCATGGTGCGCGGATCCGGACTCCATTCGGTCTGGGGGCAGCGGGCGAGGAGCGATTCGTAATTCAACGTGGAGGCCATGGTTGGCATGGCGACGGCACTCGGCCGTTGCGGCGAAGGCGGCGAAGGTATATTTTCGCGCTGCTCTTCGGGTTGCGGAAAGGCCGGGGGTTGCTGGAAGACGGGCTCGACATACGTCCCCGCGGAGGCTGCTCTTTCCTGCTCGGCGCGTTTCAAAGCGTCATGGATACGGCTCATAGTTTCCTTTCCTTGGGGAGATCCTGTTGTTCGGATTGGCGCAGCCGGTCGGCCAGTGTCGCCAAGGTGCGCAGGGCTTCGACCAGATCAAACTTTTCGGAAGACGGAGGAACGGGTGCAATCATGGCGCCGGCGGCGTTGCCATCGGCCAGATCGAAATCGCGGGCGACTGATTCAACGACTTCGACGGAGACCGTCTTTCTCTGATCGACGAATGCGCTGACCAGACAGTGCTCGCAGAGCAGGTTGATGATGCGTGGAATGCCCTGCGCGTAACGGAAAATGGCGACGGTGGCGCTGGAATCGAAGATCATCTCGCCGTTCGACCCCGCGATGCGGAGGCGCTGGGTGATATAGGACTTGGTTTCCTCGAGATTGAGCGGGTGAGTTTTGGCACGCAGCGTCAAGCGCTGACGCAACTGGCGCAGCTGGGGCTGCTTGAGGCGCTGTTCGAGTTCCGGCTGTCCGACGAGGACGATCTGCAGGAGCTTTTCGGTGAAGGTCTCGAGATTGGTGAGCATGCGGATCTCTTCGAGCACTTCGTCGGAGAGGCTTTGGGCCTCGTCGATGACCAGCACGGCAGTTTCACCGGCGCGATAGCGATCGAGCAGCCAGTTGTAGAGGCGCTGCAGGAGCTGGCTCTTCGACTTGGTATCGCAAGGAATACCGAAATCGGCCATCATGAAATCGAGGAGTTGGGGCACGTCCATGCGCGAGTTGAAGATGAAAGCGGTAGCCACCTGCTGCAGGCGCAGCCACTCCATCAATTTATTGATCAGCGTCGTTTTGCCGGTGCCGACCTCGCCGGTCAGCAACACGAAGCCTTTGCGGCTTTGAATGCCGTAGGTAAGGCAGGCCAGCGCCTCTTCGGTGTGCCGCGTGAGAAACAGGTAACGCGGGTCCGGATTGACGTTGAACGGGTTGGCTCTAAGTCCAAAAAATTCTTTGTACATAACCTTGCGCTAGACCTCGACGTGCTCGTGTTCTTTTGGCGGGGCGGGATCGTCGCGGCCCCAGAAACGGCGCCGGGCGGTGCCGTTGGCGGCAGCGTCCTCGTCCTCCCCCAGCCAGGGTACGGAAATCAGGAGGGGCAAATCCATGATGGCAGCAGCATCTTTTTCGGTGCGGATGGACTTGTCACTAAACTCCAGAATGATGGCGATGAAGGCGCCGAGCACAAGGCCGACACCCAGGCCGCCTGCCGCCAGAATCGGGCGGTTGGGGAAACTGGGAGCATCGGGCAGGCCAGCCGCGGCCACAATGTGCATCTGCTCGCCCTCTTGATCGCTCTCCATCTTGCTGGCCAGGCCGGAGGAGCTTTTCTTGGCAAGCAGATCTTTGTAGAACGCCTGGGCGTTATCGTTGTCACGGGTAAGCAGCTTGTATTGCTCCTCGATGCCCGGGCTCATGGCGGTACGGCTCTGATAGACGTTAATCGCGCTTTGCAGCCTCTTCTGGTCGATTGTGGCCTGCTCGATCACGCCCTGGTACTGGTGAACCTGCAGACGGAGCTGGCGAATTTCAGGCGGTTCGGAGGCGCTGGCCTTATCGCTGCTGTCGGTGGTACTGGCGTCCGCGGCCGCCGCGGCCTTGACCTCCTTCAGCTTCTTTTCGATCTCGGCGATATCAGCCTTGGTTTTGATCACGTCGGGGTGATCGTCGGTATAGCGCGCCTGCAGTTGCAGCAATTGCGCCTGCAGCTGGGTCAATCCTTGTTCCAGGGTCTGCGGATTGGTACTGGACTGCGAGGTTTTCCAGGCGGCCATTTGCTGCGCCAGCATGCTTTCGGTGTAGGCCTTATCCTGCTGGGCGCGGCCCAAAGTCTGGGTGGTGGCGTCGAGTTGCGAGTTCAAGGACACCAGCATGCGCATGTTGTTGTCGACGTCAGTGGGCAACTGACCAATGTATTGCTTCTTGAAGGCGGCGAGCTTGGCATCCTGATCGTCAACCGTGCGTTTGGCCTCTTCCAGTTGGCGGCTGAGAAACTCGGTGGTGCTCTGGGCGATTTCGCCGCGCTCTTTCAGGTTCTCCGTCAGGATCAGATCGGTCAAAGCGTTGCAGATTTTCTGTGCGCGGAGTGCGTTGCTGTCGGTGTAGTTGACGGTGAAGCCGGGCACGGGTTCGTCGGTCACCGAGGGCTTCTTTTTCTTGGCGCCAGCAATTCCCGCCCCGGCAGCCGCAGCGCTCATCGAGGTAATTACCGGCTCGACCTGCATATTGTTCCGGACGTCATCAATGAGCTTGTCCTCATCTTCAAGCTTGACCAATCCGAGGCTATGAAGCACGGGACGCAGGATGCTGGTGCCCTTGACCTCCTGGCTGAGAGTCTGGACGCGCTGGGTAAAATCGGCGGTGATGACCGGCATGACGTAGTTGTCGGGCACCTTCTGGCCTTCGACCAGGACCGTGGACTGGGAGGTATATTTCGGCGAGAAGGCATAAGAGATCATGAAGCCCGCGATCGGGGCAATCAGGGTCGGAATCAAAATGACCTTGAGGCGCCGCCGGAGCATCGCCAGATAGTCGTCCATTGTCAGTTCGCGATTCTCACTCATAACTGTTCACCAATCCGGCCGCCGGAGACGGCCACAAATTATTCGATACGCGTCGGCGTGGGATGCCATTCCACCCCAACCGCACCGACCTGCCGCTGAGCAATTCTGCCGGGAGGGCCAGCCAAGCCACCAAAGCTGGTCTGATTATTGAAGGCCAGCTCGCCGAAGCGATAAGCGGCAAAAAAGTCGTAGGTACGTCCTAGGTGTTTGCGGAGAACGGCCCCTCCGGAACCTTCGTTATAGCTGGTCGCACCAATGGCACCAATCGCCGGTTCCGGCAACTGGAGTTCCGAGTTATAGGAGTAGGCCAGATCGCCATAGAACTCCCAAGTGCGTCCGAGTGGGCGTGTATACCCGAAGCGGGCCGCCTGGGTGTTGGCGCCGAGGAAGAAGCCCGATCCTGCCGAAGTAAATTTTTCGTAGCTTGCGATCATCGACGCATGGCCCAACTTGTAGCGCAGCTGAACCCGGGCGCTCACCGACCAATGCGAGTAGTTGCCACCAACTTCGAGGTCGGTATACTGCGGACCGGCTCCGGCAATGAGGCTCATCCTTCCGGTGATGGTGTGGCTCCAGCGCAAATTGACGATGTGGTTATAAATCTGGCCGCCGGTCTCCTGCGGAAATTGAAACAGCTGAAAAGCGTACACGACGCCGATCTGATCGTGACGGGCCAGGAGATGGCTGTAGCCGCCCTCAACTGTGACTTCGTCGCTGTTGATGAGAAGTTCCGGGTTGTCGAAGAAATGAGCGTTGCTGAATGCGCCCGCGACGGTGATCGCGGACTTCGGAGTGAGGGCTTGAACCACATCGAGAATCGCCGTGTTCGCGAGCCGGGGAATGTCTCCAATCGCACCGAACTGACCGTTGCCGAAGGATTGGGTGCCGGGCAAAACACCCCCGGCCATCCCGTTGCCCATGCCGCCGGTGGCCAGACCCAACCCCGGGAGGGCGCCAAAGGCACCGACAGAGAAGGAGCCGTCAGGCAGGTAACTGAAGGCGTCGCGCAGGGTTAGCTGGCCGGTTCGCCAGCGCGTCACGGCCTCCAGGCCGGCGGCTTGCAATTGCCGCACGTAAAAAGGATTGGTGTAGAAAGCTCCGCCGCCGAGGTACTCGAGAAAGAGATCGCTCTTGGGCCAGAATTGCTGGAGATCGAGAGCTCCGAGAACGCGGGTGGCAGATTGTAACTGGGTGTTACCGAACTGGTCCTGCCCGTTCGTGTCGGCCGCTTCGCTGACTTGCACAGCTGGCGAGATGAAGCTGCGAGTGGCCGTGTGGAGGTTGAGCCCGGGCTCGTCCAGGCCCGTCACCGGAGGGTTCTCCGGGTCCAGCACCGGCGCGTTCTGGCCGAAGGCCGGCGCCGGAGTGGTCGCTGGCGGAGACTGGGAACTATCCTGGGCGGCGGCGCAGACACTCATTCCTAGAACCAGCAGCGCCAACCTGATTGTGCGCATTTTTGCCATGCTTTTCATCCGTAGCCCCTACAGGACCGCATATCCTTTACGGGACGACAATTTCATCCCCCGGCTGCAATAGATAATTCTGTTCGATCTGTTCACCCTTGACCAGCTTGCGATAGTTCACCGGCAGTTTCTGCTGCTTGCCGTTCTCGGTGCGGAGGACGTAAATGCGTTTGGTGTTGGCAAACTGGTTTAATCCGGCGCTGGACAAAGCTTGCAGAACCGTCATGTTGGCAATCAACGGCATGGGCCCGGGATGAAACACTTCGCCAACCATATAAACCCGCTTGCTGTTGATCTGAGTTACGACCACCGTAACGCGCGGGTCAGCGACGTATTTTTTCAGCTTCTCCGTCAGCGAGCCGGCTAACTGCTGGGGCGTCAGGCCCGAGGCCTGCACATCGTTGAGCAAGGGCAGAGAGATTTTGCCGTCAGGACGGACCGGCAAAGTGGCGGTAAGGTCGGGTTCCCTCCACACGGCGATGTGGAGCACATCCTCGGGGCCGATGACATACGCGAGACCGGCCTGACCGTCAGGAACGACATTCGTGACCTTGTCAGAAGCGACCTTGTCGGAAGCGGCCTTGTCAGAAGCAACGTTGTCAGAAGCGGAACTAGCGGCAGGCTGGGCAGGCGCATCCTGCGCCAACGCGATGCTGCTCATCAGGAATAGTGCCGCAACCGCCGCTTTCCATGCTGATTTCATATCCATTCCTCTCACCCTCAGGTTTCAGGGTTTCAAAGTTTCAATGTCGCGAAACTTTGAGACTTTGCAGCTTTGAAACCTTGCCACCTTGCCATCACGCCCCGTACTCTTCGCATCCGATCTGCTTCATCTTGTAGAGGAGCGCCTTGTAGCTGATCTGCAACTCCTGCGCGGCCCGGCGCCGGTTCCAGCGGGTGCGCGTCAAGACCTGCAGAATGATTTCCCTCTCGGCCTCGCGCGAAGCGGCGCGGGCCGCATCTTTGAGAGAAATTTTCTCGTTGCCGGCGCGATCCACGCGCCGCAAAAGCGAGCGCAATCCTCCCATGGCGAGCGTTTCATCACCCAGCGCGACAATGGCTCGAGCCGCGTCTTTCAGTTCGCGGATGTTTCCCGGCCAGTTGTATTCCAGGAAGAAGTTCTGGGTCTCGGAACTGAGGACCGGCACAGTCCGGCAAAAATCACGGGCAGCGGCCGCGATGAACCAGTCGCGCAGAACGGGAATGTCTTCCTTCCGCTGGCGTAAGGGAGGCATCCGCAAACAAACTCCGCTGATTCCATAGTAGAGATCCTCGCGGAACTTGCCGGCCTTGACGTCGGCCTCCAGTTCGTGCGAGGTTCCGCAAATGAAGCGGGGCACGCGGCGCTGGACGTCGTCATTGCCATCGCTATTGCCATCGTTATTGCCATTCAGGCCGATCTGGCGGACCAGTTCCTTCTGGGCGGCAGCAGTGAGGTCTCCCACGTCCTGAAGATAGACGGTTCCACCTTGACCGTCGCGAGCAGCTAGAATTCCTTCGCTGGCTTCACTACCGTGATAGACGTGAAACGGCTCCGCGGCGCGACTGGAAAGAGCATGAATGCGCGCCGCCGCTGCCGCCTTGCCGGAACCGTGCTCGGCCACCACCAGGACGGGAACATCATTCTGCGACAGTTCGCGGATCACGGCTTCGACGGTGCGCATGCCGGCGCTAACGCTTTCAAGCCAGACACGAACGCCGCTGTTCGGCGGTGCTCCGGCAGTTGTCAGGATTTCGGTTCTGTCGAGACCCATACTATCTATCTATCTATCTATCTATTCTGCTTCACTACTTCGCAACCTAGAACAGGGGGAGACGCTTTGGGGACGAACGGCGCCTACCCTCTTGAGCACACGCGCTGCCAATCGGGTCAAAAAAGTTCCGCGCCAATAAAACAATATAGGATTAGATTTCAACAACTTGCGATTGAGAACCCTTATGGCGACTCGGGGTATACGTTACCACATTGCGGATAAATGGGAAATTTATTGCCCACGCCGCAGCTGATCCTTGGGGCACTACTTACCACCTGTATTGGGGTTAAAGTCCTAACTGTCTGCAAATAATAGCGGACCGCTCGCCTCCTAAAGGGACATTGGGCCGGTGACGACAGGCTGGAGTAAATAGAAAATGGTTTTCCCTTTTCTTGCGGCTCACGGCGCTCGCGGGTTGAAGCCGCAGCGCAGAGGTCACTTTTTGCTGTTCGCTTCTCCTCTTGGTCCAGCGTGCGCCTTGCCTGCTCTTTCACTTTGCGCGGACTCCAACTTTCGCATATTCTCAGACCCAAGCGCGCTATATGAGTAACTCAGTAGAGGTAGCTCCGCCGCCCCCCAAGAGGAAGGATCGCTTGTCATCCGGCTTGCCCCACTGGCAAGTGGCGGTAATGCTGTTGCTGGCTGCCTGGCTTTACCATTCGATTCTCGCCCGCCTTTTCCTGCAGTGGATCCACGACTCGAACTTCTCCCACGGGATCTTCGTCCCCCTCTTTGCTTTGTTTGTTCTCTGGCAGGACCGGAAGAAGCTGGTAACGATTGCGTCAGCCCCGTCATGGAGTGGTCTTCCGCTGGTTGTGCTCGGCCTGCTTGTGCTGGTTCTGGGAGTTTTGGGCGCGGAGATTTTTTTGGCGCGCCTGTCCCTGCTGATCCTTCTGGCTGGGGTGGTTATTTTGTTTCAGGGCTGGAGGTTTTTTCGCGCCGTCCTCTTTCCCTGGGCGTTTCTGATTCTGATGATCCCGCCTCCGACGCTGATCCTGCAACAGGTCACCTTTCCCCTTCAATTGTTGGCCTCAAGGCTCGCCACCGGGCTGCTGCGACTGGTCGGAGTTCCCGTGCTGCGGCAAGGGAACCAGATCGTGCTCGCTGCCATGCCGCTGGACGTCGCGGAAGCATGCAGCGGAATCCGGTCGCTTTTGACCCTGATCACGCTGGCCATCATCTACGGCTACCTGATGGAGACTCGGAAATGGGTACGGGTGGTGCTGGCTCTTTCGGCGGTGCCAATCGCAGTGACGGCCAACAGCTTTCGCGTTTTTGGCACCGGGCTGCTGGTGCAATACTGGGATCCGGATAAGGCAGAAGGATTTTTCCATACCTTTGAGGGGTGGCTGATCTTCGTGGTGGCGTTGATCATGTTGTTCGCCGTGCACGGCGTGATCTCGTTCATCTGGAAGAGAAGCCCGGAGGTGAAACCCGCATGAAGGCCAGATCACTTCGCTTCGGGATCGTGGCTGTGCTGATGTTGGTCACGGCGCTCGTGCTCCAGGCCCATTCGCGCAGCGAGTTCTTTCCGCCGCGCGCGTCTCTCGCTTCCCTGCCCTCGCAGATTGATGGTTGGACGGGCACCGACGACGCGCTCGACCAGCAGACCCTCGACATCCTCGGGCCGGGTGAGTTTCTGATGCGCGATTACGAAAACGCGAGCCAGCCTCAGCCGGAACCATGGATCAATCTCTACATCGCCTACTTCCCGACGCAGAAGGCAGGCGATACGATCCATTCGCCGAACCATTGCCTGCCGGGCGCGGGATGGGTTCCGACTTCGCGAAACGTGGTGCGGCTTAGACGTCCCGACGGTTCTTCGTTCCCCGTCAACCGCTACGTGGTTGCAAAAGCGGGAGAGCGGCAACTGGTGCTGTACTGGTTTCAGGCGCATGGCCGCGAGGTGGCCAGCGAATACTGGGCCAAGTACTATTTGGTGTCCGATTCGATTCGCATGAATCGCAGTGACGGCGCGCTGGTGCGGCTGATGACCCCGATGCTTGACGGCGAGTCTGCCGAGGCCGCGCAGGCGCGCTTGATGAAGCTTGGGTCGCAGGTCGTTCCGCTACTCGATAGTTACATTCCGCGGTAATGCTGCGCACTCTTTATGAATTGTCACCCCGAACGAAATGAGGGATCTGCATTTTGCCGCAAGCTGCAGATCCCTCACTTCATTCGGGGTGACAAAATCCGGGGAATTCGAAGTTGAACAGGGGGTCCCACTTTGGCGAAGGACTACTAGGCGTGAATGCGGATCTCTTCAGATTTCCGATTCCGCATTTCTGCGAACGCCTGGGGCAGGAAGCGCACCAGATCCGTCGCCACGAGAGAACTCTCGCCGACGGACTCGCCGGCCAGGTCCCCCGCCAGTCCGTGCAGATAGACAGCAAGAGCGGTTGCTGCGAGCGCATGCTGCGGATGTTGCGCGATCAGGCCGGCTACCATTCCGGTCAGAATGTCGCCCGTGCCTCCGGTGGCCATGCCCGGATTACCGGTGGGATTCACCCAGACCGTGCCATCGGGCGCTGCGGTCGTCGGACCTGCAATCAGTGTGCGATGTCCCTTGAGCACGACAATCAACTCGTGTTCGCGGGCAAAGTTTCGCGCGACTTCCAGGCGGTTCGCTTGAATTTCGGCGATCGTCAAGCCGGTCAAGCGCGCCATTTCTCCCGGGTGCGGAGTGATGACGAGGATTCTTCCGCGGCCGTTCAGCTTGTCGGCCACTCCTTCGAAGGCGTTCAACCCGTCCGCATCCACAACCATCGACGTGGCGCTGCGCTTGACGATTGCGTGCACAAATTCGGCGGTCTCGGAATTACGCGAAATACCTGGACCAATGGCGAGCGTCTTGCGTTCGAGAAGGGTATCGAGGCCTGATCCTGATTCGAGCGCTCGCAATGAGATCGTTCCCTCTTCGGTTTCCGGCAGCGGCTCGGTCATGATTTCGGGATGAAAGCCTGCAACGGTTGCGAGCACGGATTTTGGCGTGGCGACGGTTGAAAGACCGGCTCCTGCTCGGAGCGCGGAAAATCCCGCCATCGCCGCCGCGCCAGCTTTGCCGAGCGATCCGCCAATGACCAGCACGTGTCCGTAGCTGCCTTTGTTGGCGTCACGCGCCCGGGGCGCGAGCAGCGGCGCGAAATCGAGGGGAGTGCTCAGATGAAGTCCGAGTTGCGAGATGATGGCCTCTGGCGGCGAACCGATGGGCGCAATCACTGTGGGGCCGCCGGTTAACGCCGCGAAAACGTGCGCCGGATGTGGTGCGGTAAAGGTCACGATGGCATCGGCGCGTGCTTCATTGAGCACACCAGCAGGAGAATCATTTGAACTTGCCGGCCGCATGGCGCCGGCATCGGCGCCTGAAGGAATGTCGACGGCAACAATTGGAGCCGCAGCCGCATTCATTTTGCGGATCGCCGCTGCATAGAGTGGGCTGACCGGCGGACGAAAACCTGTGCCGAGGATTGCGTCCACAATCACATCCGCGGCGAAGATCTCCGCCGCATCGGAGGAATCGAGGGCACTCGCCTCGCGCACGATCAGGGGTGTCGTTTTCAGTGGCTGAAGCTTCTGCAGCATTTTCTGAAACATCGCCTCCGCATCGCCGCGAAGCTCTTCGGGATCCGCCAAGAGCAGAACGCGCACGGCACGGCCTGCTTCGACGAGTTTGCGGGCGACGACGAATCCATCGCCGCCATTGTTGCCCTTGCCGCAGAGAATGCCAACGCGCTCCGCTTGCGGGTAATCGAAGAGGATGAAACGCGCGACCGCCGCGCCCGCGTTCTCCATGAGAGTGAGGGAAGGGACTCCGAAGCGCTCCGAGGTGGAGCGATCGATCTCGCGCATTTCGGCCGTGCTCACGATTTTCATGATTCGGACCCGGCGGTCTGTTCGAGTTCGCGCAGTTGTTGCGGCTCGCCCATGGCGATCAGAAAATCTCCGGCCTCGATGCGATCGTCGGGAGCGGGGTTGAAATGCATGCCCGCCTGGCGCTTGATGGCGAGGATGATGACGCCGCGGTCCTGGCGGATGCGCGAGTTCTCGATGGTCTTGCCCGCAAACGGACTGCGCGGGGTGACGGGTACTTCGCCGATCTCGAGATCCATGCCGAGATGGGTGGTCGCGGTGTCCAAGAAACTGACCACGTGCGGACGCAGGAAGGAATGGGCGATACGCTGTCCGGCAAAAACATAAGGACAGACGACCGCATCGGCGCCGGCGCTGCGCAGGTGCTTCTCCGCCATATCTTCGCTGGCGCGGGCAATGATTCTGAGGTTCGGATTCAGACTGCGGGCGGTAAGCACGATATAAAGATTGGTGGCGTCGGTGGTGGTGGCAGCGACGAGACCGCGCGCGTGCTCGATCTCGGCGTCGCACAGAGTCTGTTCCTGGGTGGCATCACCGACGAGTACGAGCCAGTTCTCGCTGGCAAATTTCTGCGCTTTCGCCTCGTCGTTCTCGATGATCACGAACTGAGCGGGGCGGCGCGCCAACTCGCGGGCGGCACTGCGGCCGACGCGTCCGGCACCGCAGATGATGTAGTGACCGGTGAGACGACCTATGTTGCGCTCCATGCGGCGCCTTCCCAAGAAGCTTTGCAGCTCGAATTCTAACAAAGCCTGGGTGAGGGACCCGATGGCCAGAAACACGAGAGCGACTCCACCCATAATGATGATGACGTTGAACACGCGCCCGGCGTGCGACAGAGGATGTACTTCCTGATATCCGATGGTGGTCAGGGTAGTGATGACCATGTAGAAACCATCGAACCAGGGCCATCCCTCGATGTAGTGAAAGCCGAACGTGCCGAGGCCAACCACGAAGGCCAGCGCGGCGCCGATGAACTTGAGATTGCGGGAAGCCCTCATCGTTGCGTCGTTGCGTCTGTCGTTGCGTGCCGGGCGGAATAGGTGATCCAGTTTCCCGCGCGACAGGTGAGTATAGCTCTGGGTGTCGTTGAGTGCCGTGACGGGTTGTTGCTATGCGCATCGAATCCGCCGAAACAAGCGGCGGGCGTCCCGGGCGGCGCAAGCGAGCCGCGGTAATGCCGGCGGTCGTTGGGCTGACGTCGCCGACCTACTCTTCAATGATCTTCTGCTTTGTTTGGCCGGCTGGGAGAACCCAGGCTCTCCCGGAATCAGCTTGCCCGAAACCTAAAGGTGCCGACAGTCTCTGCCGATAAACAACATAGCATTCGGCGTCATCTTGCTAGTCGTGGCGCCCCACACGGGACGCTGAGGTGAATCATGCGGGATCCGGAGAACAGACCCGCCAGGACATACCATCAGACTTCGAAACGTCGGAGCCGCTTCGATTCCGAACCCGCTCCTCAGCCGTTGTCCGCTACTTATTCTATCGACTCCGAGAAACGGTTCGTCCTAGTGAAGTTCGCGAAGAGGCTGACCTTCGATGACATCGAAGACTATGCTTTAGATCTCCGTGCCAATCCGCAATTTAGTCCAGCCTTATCCGAAATCGTTGACCTGCGTAGCGTCGAAGAAGTTGAGCTGAGTCCGCAGCAAGCGATGAAACTGGCCGACGGAATCGATCCCTTCTTGCTCGCCTCGAAGCGGGCGTTTGTTGCTCAAAACCAGAACCAGATCGTCGCTTCCCATATGCATCGGATTTTGCGCCCCAGCGGTAACATCCGTGTCTTCTTTTCGATCGACGAAGCAAAACTGTGGATTGTAGTGTGAGTGCAGGCTCGTCGGCCAGTAGCGTCGGTTTCATTCCCTCTGCCGGCTATTATGTCTCCCTCAGGGCCGAATTCACGAATCCCGGCGGCGAATCACGAGATAGCCTGGCATCTAATACACAACCCGAAGCGCACAGTTTACAATTGCGATGATTTCCGAGGAGTCTCGTTGTCAATCGGCGCTCTATGAAACTTTCCGTCGTAATGCCGGTATATGACGAACGCGCTACGCTTCGCGAGGTGGTCGCGAAGGTTCTCTCGGTTCCCTTGGAGATCGAGCTGATCTGCGTCGACGACGGCTCGCGGGATGGCTCGCGCGAGATCCTTGCCGAGCTGCAGTCCGCGTATCCGCAAATCCGCCTCGTTCTTCAGCCGCACAACATGGGTAAAGGAGCAGCGCTCCGCCGTGGCATTCAGGAAGCAACGGGCGACTACGTCATTATTCAAGACGCCGATCTGGAGTATGATCCGGCGGAGTATCCGCTGATGATCGAGCCCTTGATCCAGGGCAAAGCGGATGTAGTTTTTGGCTCACGGTTTCTGGGGGGCGCGCCGCATCGGGTGTTGTACTTCTGGCATTCGGTCGGCAACAGTTTTCTCACCTTGCTCTCCAATTGCCTCACCAACATCAATCTTTCCGACATGGAAACCTGCTACAAAGTCTTCCGGCGCGAAGTGATTCAGTCGATCCCGATCGAGGAGAATCGGTTTGGATTCGAGCCCGAGATCACGGTGAAAGTTGCGCGGCGAAACCTGCGCATTTATGAGGTGGGCATCAGTTACTGGGGGCGGACGTACGAAGAGGGCAAGAAGATCGGATGGAAAGACGGCGTTCGAGCCTTGTATTGCCTGTTGAAGTACTCGTTCAAAGAACCCCGGATTCGAACTGCTGCGCAGCCAGTTCCGGCACCGGATCGCTCAACCGTTGCGCGATGAATCTGGCGTTGAGGAGGTCTGTTTACTGTTGGCCCGTGTGTTTCTGCCTTACCCGCGTTTTTTGGGTGTTCGCACCTGGGTTGGTCATTCTTGGAGTTTTTCCGCCGCCCGTCTCACCAAAGTTGATCGGCGGATTGGGCTTATCTTTTACCGGCTTCAGCGCGGGTGCCGTCTTCTTTCCCGGAGATGCAGATGGCGCGGTGGTCCTGGCGGTCTGATGCTCCAGGGCTTGCAAGTTCTTGGCGTTGGCAGCGGAAGCCGTTGTACCAGCCGTCTTGCCCACGGGCGCGCTAGGCTTCGATGCCTTTTCGGGAGCTGAATGCTTAACCTTGAATGTATTGCTTTGCTGCGCCAGGCCGCTGATGCTGATGCCCGCGAGTACGACTGTAACCGCCAACGAAAATCTCATCTTTCTTGATCCCCTGCCCGCAATCCCAAGTTCCGGAAACCTCGAGACACCTATCTTTAGATGCACGCACCTTGCCATCCAGCGCCCAAGTCTTTCTTATGTTAAACCGGCTGCCACGGGAAAGCACTGGCCAAAATAGGCTAGCACGCGAACGAGTTAGTCGGGAAAGCGGTTCGATGGCAACGTTGGCCATCTTGAGCAGGATGTGCGCATATGCAGTGTTCTGCACATTTTCGTCGAGCCCCTCCGCTCGGCAATTCGCCCAATGTGACCGAGGCAACTTCAATCTCGGCGTGCTCGCTCCTTATCCATTTATCTAGCAATAGCTTATAGGCTATAGCAGCTGGTTCTTTCCTTTGCACCGTAGTTCACCCCAAAAAGAGTGAATTGGCGCTGCACACCCTGGCCAAATACCGCGCCCAGCTGGGCCTTTCGCAATCTATGGCTTGGGGCAGCCAGGCTCGACACTGGTCTTGCCGGAGCTGAAATAGTTTTGGCGCCGGTGACTGAAATCCCTCCCTCGTTATAAGTGTGCGGTGACGCCAAACAGAGGTCGCGTTGAACGGTCAGTCCTTGCATCGTCGCTTGGCCATTTCGCTCGCCATTGCTGGCGGTCTGCTGATGCTCACCGGCTGTGGGGGCTTAGCCTCAGGCTCGAGCAGCACAGCCCCTGTCGGAACGCTTTCACCCAGTCCCTTGCAAGTCACTTTTGGAAGCACCAAGGTTGGGTCCAACCAGACCAGCACGGTGACGCTTTCGAACAGCGGTGGGACGGCTCTCACGATCACCAAGGCGACGCTGAGCGGCGCGGGATTCTCGATGAGCAACCTCGCCCTTCCGCTCACGCTAAACGCCGGAAACGCGGCATCCGCGACGATAACGTTCGCGCCCACGGGAAGCGGAAATTTCAGCGGCAGCGTCACGTTTGCTACCTCCGCAAACCAGGTAAACAACACGGTCGTGCTTTCCTTCTCTGGCGAGGGAGTGGCTCCCGGAGCACTCTCTCCCAATCCCTCCAGCTCGGCATTCGGGAGTATTCAGGTGGGTGGCAACAGCAGTCAGTCCGAGACCTTGACTAATACCGGCGGATCGAGCCTCACGATCTCGGCCGCCACGGTAAGTGGCACCGGATTCAGTTTGAGCGGGCTGACTTTACCTGTGACGTTGACCCCTGGCCAGAGCACGTCGTTCACAGTACTTTTTAATCCGACGGCGAGCGGCGCCGCCAGCGGCAGCGTAAGCATCACTTCTGACGGCTCTGGTTCCAATTTGAGCATTCCGCTTTCTGGAACAGGCGTGACGCAGGGAACCATCACTGCGAGCCAAACGAGCCTAGAGTTCGGGAGCGTTCAGGTCGGTAATAGCTCGAGCTTGTCGGAGACGCTGAGCAACACGGGCGGATCGACGGTCACCATCTCGCAAGCGAATTTGACCGGGGCGGCTTTCTCGATCAGCGGACTGACTTTGCCCCTCACTCTGACCGCAAATCAAAGTGTGACGTTCACGGCGACCTTTACTCCGACCAGCGCCGCTGCGGCGAGCGGAAGCCTGTCCATGGTATCCAACGGATCGAACCCGTCGTTCAATATCGCGCTCTCCGGGACCGGAACGACCCCGGGCCAGTTGGCGGTGTCGCCAACCAGTCTCAGCTTTGGTAACGTGGTCGTCGGGTCGAGTTCGTCGCTCGGCGGGAGCTTGAACGCAACCGGCGCGCCGGTCACGGTTACGTCGGCGAGTGTTAACAGCGGTGAGTTTGTGCTCTCCGGACTTTTGCTCCCGGCAACGATCCCCGCCGGTCAATCCGCTGCCTTCACCGTCACTTTCACGCCGGGCGCGAGCGGAGCCGCTTCGGCCTCCTTGTCATTTTCGAGCAACGCTTCGAACTCGCCAGCCGAATCCGTGACCGGCACGGGAACGGCCGCGACTCAGCACACCGTGGATCTCACCTGGACCGCCTCGACTGACGTAGCCGGCTACAACATCTACCGCGGCACCGTGTCGGGTGGGCCCTACACAATGATCAACTCCTCGCTCGACAGTACGACCAACTACTCCGACAGCACGGTCGTCTCTGGCACTTACTACTACGTAGCGACGGCCGTGAATAGCGAGTCGCAGGAGAGTGCGTACTCGACTCAAGTGACGGCGATCATTCCGAATCCGTAAGCGTCGCGCTCAGCATGGCCAGGCTAAAGTTTGACCGGCTAACTACGCCCCCGCCAACTCAGGGAATCGTGGCTCGTGCTTCTCCGGAGAACCTGCTCTCGTGGCCGGCTTGATCCAGAGAGGTCACAACGTAGAAATAAGTGCGGCCACTGCCCACCAGGCGATCTTCATACGGTGGGCCTGGGACTCGGGAGGCGATTTTCACGAATTGATTGCCTGACGTCGTACTCCGATACACGTTGTAACCTACGACCGAGACCCCCGGAGTGGCGGGGATCGCTTCCCAAGTGAGCGTAACGCTGTGGGGCGCTTTGTGACAGCATGCGAGGCCGATGCAAAGCAGAGCACATACCGCCAGCAAAAGCCGGGATGGGTTGGTTCTCATGGATTCGCCTGCCGCTGATTTACGTGCAATTTGATGGCCTGCCGTTGATTGCTAAATCGTTGTCGCCTATCGACAGTAGTCGTTGGCCCCCTGTTTTGACGGAATTGGGCCACGCCGGGGCGGATGCCAAAGGTTGCATTTCCGTGCAACTGTCGCAAGAACTTACATCTTGACACCAGATTATCAAAGGACAGTTGAATTGCGGACGCTCTAAGAGAATCGCCGACTCGAGTTTCGAGTTCTGTAATCGTGAAGATGCGAAGTCCGTTCTTTGCCTTTTGCGCAAGAAAAACAATTTCAGTCTAGAATAACAGTAAAAATCGATGGTGGTTTTCATCTCGGGAACCCTGCCTAGCTCTTGACCCGGGCATTGCTTTAGAACGGAGTTTGTTCATCTGTGAAAGTCGGTATAGATTTCGGTACGACGCGAATTGTCGCTGCGGCCGTGGACCGAGGTAACTATCCGCTCGTCAACTTCGAGACTCCGGATGGGCACGCCCGCGAGTGGTTTCCTCCGCTCATAGCCGTGTGTGGAGAATCGCGCGTTTACGGATGGGAGGCCTGGCTTGTCCAAGGGCAACCGGGCTGGACAATCATTCGCTCTCTGAAACGTTGTCTGAAGGAGGCCGGCCCTCGAACCGGGATAGAAATCGGAGGCCAGACTTTTGAGGTCACGCAGCTGTTGCAGGAAATGATGGCGGCCTTGCACGTGCAACTGCGCGAGCATTCCACTTTGCCCTTGCCGGGCGATGGGAACAAGCCCCTGGAAGTAATGCTGGGAGTACCGGCAAATGCGAACAGCAATCAGCGCTTTCTTACCACCGAAGCCGCTCGCGAGGCGGGGTTTGAGGTTTTGGGACTGTTGAACGAACCCTCCGCGGCTGCGGTTGAATTTGCCCATCGGGACCTGGTGAACCGCAAAGGCCGTTCCGGGGGCCGGCTCCTCGTTTACGATTTGGGAGGCGGCACGTTCGACGCCTCGCTCATCGAACTCGGCGACGGCGAGCACTCTATTGTCGCCTCCGACGGCATTCAAACTTTGGGTGGCGACGACTTTGACGAGATTCTGGCAGAGCTTGCGCTGCAGGCCGCCGGCATCTCTAGCAACGAAAGGGAAAGCCTTTCCGCGGCTGAGTGGTTCGTCCTGGTGGACGAATGTCGCGAGAAAAAAGAAGCGCTCAGTCCCAACACGCGCAAACTGACCGTCGATCTTGAACGCGTACGGCACAACTGGCGCGAGGTGTCAGTGAGTGCAAGCCTGTTTTACGAACGGTGCAGACCGTTGATCGAGTCAACACGCCGCGTTGTCGATGAACTGCTGGCAGCGCACTCGGAGCGCCCGATCGAGTCCCTATATGTCACGGGCGGCGGTTCGGAGTTGCCACCGGTCGCGCGCATACTGCGCGAGAGTTATGGGAGGCGGGTACGACGCTCGGCCTACATGCGATCGGCGACAGCCATCGGATTGGCGATCCGGGCCGATACGCAATCCGGCTGCGCGCTACGCGACCGGTTCATGCGGAATTTCGGATTGTGGCGGGAGGCGGATGAAGGGCGCGGGGTGGTCTTCGATCTTGTGTTTTCCCGCGGCACGGAGTTGCCGGGCCCCAAACAACCGCCGCTGCGGAGCGTGCGTTCTTACCGTCCGGCCCACAACGTCGGACATTTCCGCTATCTCGAATGCGCACGGCTGGCCCAGGACGGACGACCGGTAGGAGAAATTACCGATTGGGACGACATCCGATTCCCGTTCGACCCGGGTCTCGAAGAGCAGGCGGACCTGGCTGCCGTGTCGGTGAGGCGAACACCGACAACGTCGAACTTTGTCGTCGAGGAAACATACACTTGCGACAGTAGCGGCAATCTGGCCGTGGCGATCTCCAACAAGTCTACCGGCTATGAAAAAAGGTTCCGACTGGGCCGGTGGTCTTTGCAGCAACCGAAGGTATTGTCCAGCCGCGCAGCGAAGCGTAGCGCCTCGAGCGGTCGCTGAAAAACTAATGCAACAGGTGTTCTATGCAACGCAGATCATTCCTGCAAGGGGCGGGAGTCGTTACCGTCGTCGTGGTCGGCGGTGGGGTCTGGCGCGCCTACGATCAGGGCGTCTTTAGCGTCGGCGAAGGAGCGGCTTACGAACCATGGAAGGACTGGCGGAGCGGTTCGAGCGATGGAGTTCTAGCGCTGGTGCGCGCCGCGATTCTAGCGGCGAGCCCTCACAACACGCAGCCCTGGCTCTTCAAGGTGACGAATTCGTCGATTGAGTTGTATATCGATACGAAGAGGAATGTCGGAGCGCTCGATCCCTATCTGCGCGAGGAGCACATCGGGATGGGCTGCGCTCTCGAAAACCTGATGCTGGCTGCGGCGGCCAACGGCTACGCAGGCTCCGTGACGCTACTTCCAGGAAAGCTCGGGCCGATTCCCGCCGAGCCCATGCCGGAATTGCTGGCCCGCGTGGATCTCGCGGCGGGCAAACCCGAGGAAAGCGAGCTCTACGAAGCGATCCCGCGACGCCATACGAATCGCAGCGCCTACCTCCCTCAGAAACCGGTCCCGCCGGAGTTCGTCGACACTCTGAGCCGTGCCGCCGGCGACGACGCGGACGTTAAGCTTTTTCTCTTCACGACGGAAGCGGACCGAAAGAAGCTAGTGGAAATAACCTCGGCGGCGAACGACGAAATCTATGCCGACCCGGAGGTCAAGCGCGGCAGCGGTCCATGGTTTCGGATTCACTGGAGCGATGTCCAGAAATTTCGCGATGGCCTCACGATTGACGCCTTCGGGCAGCCCCCAATCGCGACTGCAATGGCCAAGACGATGCCGGTGTGGATGCTGCGGTGGCTCGCCTCGCGCGGGGAAAGAGACGGGTACTCGACGTTGATGCTGAGTGCGCCCCTGATGGGAATCATTGCGGTGCATGACCGTTACAACCGGGAACACTGTTTACGCGCGGGACGAACCTGGCAGCGGGCGCACTTGTTGGCCACTGCGCGTGGCGTGGCCGGACGGCCCTGCAATGAGGCGGTGGAAATGATCGACCACGAAAAAGCGCTGGGAAAAGAGCCGCGCCACTCTGGCCTGCTTGCCGATGTCATGGGCGATGCCGCGTGGCAGCCGACCTTCATTTTCTATATGGGTTATCCAACCTTGACAGGCCCCGCCAGCCCGCGGCGGCCGATCACGGATGTAGTTTTTTGACTCCGGCTTCAACGCAGTAGGCGCGCGATACATGGCATACCGCTGCTCGCAAACTCCGACACCATTTGCTGGATCTCCGCTCGAGTTTGCCGCCTTAGTGCTGCTGTAGAGCTGCACCAATGCTGGTTCCTTTATTGAAAACAAAGGTACTTCTTGGGTTCGTTCGGCAAAACTGTGGTCGGGACCAAAAGGAACGCCACCTCAAGGACCTCCCTTTCGTTTTTGGCTTATAGATATACAGCAGGCCGCAGTAACGACGCTCATGCACGTATCATTATTGAGGTTGCGGAGACCGGTTTTCTTCTGCCAGCACTGGACTCGGAATTAGGTCGAGGGGTGTTCGGAAGCAGCATTCTCAGGCGAGTTTGTCGTGGACTCGTTGGAGGGTTTTTTCGGCCGCATGAAAGTCTCCCCACGCTCGGGGAAGTCAGCAAATCTTTTTTATTTCCAGGCGAATCTCCGGCTCTCGCCGTTCCATGTTACGGCGGAGAAATTTAAAGATAGTCTCCTCGATAAGTTGGCCACAGTCCGACGCACGAACACTGTCCTTGAAAATCTCGAGCAGTGCTGACAAAAAATACTTAAACTTCGGCTCGTCGAGATTGTCGGTCTGCACGGCTAGTTCGGTCATGTAGCGCGTGGTCTCGGCCAAGGTTCGCAGGGCGTGAAGTTCCGCGAGCAGCGGCTTGAGCTTGAATTCGAGGGAGGAATGCCCCGATAGCGTCTGTAGTTCATGACAGACTAGGGACATTTCCATGAGGATCAGACGAACGAGCTCCGCCGGCCGAACATTACGGTCCTCTACCGCTGCCAGGATCTCCGACCAGTGCGAACCGGCTCGTGTGCCATTGGATCTTCCCTGAATCGCCGCTACGTTAGGGTTCATTTTGCACTTCTCTGTCGTTTCCTTGTCTCTCATCTGGGCCACCATCAGCGGTCTCTTCCTGCAGCCGTTTCAGTTCTGCCAGCGACCGGAAGAAACGCTTGTCGGCCGCCGTACCATAACGGAGGATGCGGTCCATGACCGGCCCATGAAACACAAGATCCTGACGCAGCTCCCGGGCCTCGAATCGCAGACCGCGTTGCTTCTGCCACAGTGCGTGTACTGCGGTTTCCAGCAAGAGTTGTTGCTCGACGGTGCTGGGCAGAAATTGCTGTTCCAGCCTGGCTCGGAGAGCCTGCAAAGCGTTGTTCTCTTCCTCGTTCCCAGCGTCGAGCAGGAGCGTCTCGGCGCGCAAGCCGTGCTTGAGGGCGCTGCGCCGACTCCGGTTCTTGCCATCCATACTCTTTGGCCCCCGAGACTGCCTCCCGTTTTGTCGGCTGGTTTCTGCCCGAAGCGCAGAGGCAACATTGCCTTGTTGGGTCGGCAACCCTCGGGCAGGTGCTTGGGGCCCTTGCATGTGCCGCTGCAGCTCTTGGCCGCTTCCGTCGGCCTCGTCCGCCACCGCTGTCATCTCTGCCGACTTCTGCTTCTCGCCACCATCGGGCGGATACTCCGCGCTATTCCAAGGCTCAGAACGATCATCACCAGGCAATGCGCCCGGATTCAGTTGCGCATCGTTGGTTGCCATTTTGACTCTCCCTCGCTTGATCTTACGCAACGGGACCAAGGCTGGACTGTTCTGGCTGCCGGCTTCCCACAGGATCTAGAAACGTCCGCGTCACGACCAGAATAAACGTGATGCGCCTTGCGAAACATCCTGGTTGGGGGTACCAGAGTACCCAATCTTGGCGAGGCAGCAGTAACGAAGGTTCAGGGTCCTTCGGGTGGGTGGAATCTCATTCTTACTCTATCCGGTAGCTAACTCCGGCACCAAAGTCTTGATCAATTGTTCGCCCATCTCTTCAACGGTCATAGTCGTAGTCGTATCATCATCAGGGGTGTAACAAAACTTTTTCCCATCGACCTTGGGACAAAACGTACCGTTTGCCTTTCCTTCATCCTTGATCGAATTATCTACGACCTTCGCAAAGCTACTACTGCGCTTTCTTTGATACGTAATCGTGTACGCCTGTGGATTGAAAACCACATGCAACGTGTTGGGTTGGGAAGGAACGTGGTTGACTACGTCGAATTCGTAGCTCTTCCCTGCTTTAAATTCCCACAGGTTTGCCCTCGCTTGGGCGTTGCAATCTTCGCAAAGCTTCTTCATCCATTGCCCGAGCGCTTGCCAAATGCTGGGTGCTTGATCCTTTTTGATCTCCTCTTCTTCTGCAAACCTTTGATTCGCCGCTTCTGCCCTCTTTCTGTAGGCTTCCAATTGCTCGACGATGCGGCTAACTAAGTCTTTGTCTTTGCTCATAATCGATGCCCTCTCTTGTCGCGATTAGCGCGGACAGCAGATCTTTAGGTTTTCGCTTGGCCATTCTCCCCTATAAAAGGCTAATACCTCAGCGATCACCCAAAACCGGCCAGTGATTATCACCTGAAAACCGGCCAACGAGAGTAACGTCCGGGACATTGAATCCCGCGGAGGCTTGTAGGCTCCGTGGGCATGGCCAATGTCTTGA
>Ga0187855_10000057_pt1 | contig 95499 bp, 84 predicted proteins | sample June2016WEW_8_10_2_FD_132969 | JGI IMG/M metagenome (GOLD analysis project Ga0187855, IMG submission 132969) | Peatland microbial communities from SPRUCE experiment site at the Marcell Experimental Forest, Minnesota, USA - June2016WEW_8_10 | ecosystem: Environmental > Terrestrial > Soil >... | reverse complement strand
TACTGGAATTTTGTTTTTGAACGCCAATACCTTGATCTGATCAATGTTGACGCGGGCCTCGAGCGCGTTTAGCGCCCAAACCAAGTGTTCTGTTCCCGCCCGGTAGTGACCGGTCTTGGCGCTCAAGTATATGATTTTTCCCATGCGTGCTATCATTTCGCCGCCGCACATGACATCCGCACCCGCCAGAAAGCTTGAATGGTGAAGCATGCCCTTTACGTGATTGCCGACATACATCCTCCCCTTGTCGCTCATCACCCAGATTGCAAAGCCTCTACCTGAAAGGACCGTTTGCATTTCCTTGGTATCGAATTCCACGCCGTTGAGCATGGCTGTACCCGCCACAAATCTCAGTCGATGACTCTTTCGGCCCGCCCTGTCCAGGTACGCAACCCCCTTCATGAAAGCTTTGACCATGGAGGGCTTGATGTTCGATTCTTCCTTACTAGTCCCTTGATCTTTGTGCGCCTTGCTTAGATCGAATCTTACGCTGTCCTTAACCATCACCAGGCGATCCCAATCGCTCATCGCGTCCAGCCACTTATAGAAATGGCTGCCATCCAGATCTCCCGGAGCCTCTCTTTTGTATGCGTCAAAGCACACCTTGAGCAGGTCTCCCATGCGGTGCTTCTTATCCTGCCTTTCGAGCAGATAGTGCCCTTGTAGCTTTAACGCGTCCGGTTTGTTGATTTGGGAAATGATCTTCTTCCACGCCTGGTAGGCAACGTCGGGACGGTTTTCTAAATCATTCAACTCTACCTCAATGTCGTGCTCATCGTCGTCAATCCCAGGTGTTGCATAGTGGTCGTCGGCGCCGATGGACGTAGCGAGCTCGTCAGGGTCAAGGTTAAGTTCTGGCCAATCGTAGTCAGGCACTCCGTTGATCGCTCCTTATCTCATATAAGCCAGGATTTCCATTTTGGCTCCCAGTTTCCGGTCAGTTTATCACAGGTCGCCAACTTTTGATCCTCCGAGCTGCAGGTTTGTTTCCTGGAGTTGTCTTTTGCCTCTGCCAAGCGCCAAATTCCACCTGCCGGAAAAACCGAAAACCGCGAACCCCCGTCTTTCACAGCTTGTTGAGAACGGCTCCCTGCTTGGTAGTGTATTGTCGCCTATCCGACAAACGATGCACCATTTACGTACTTCGTGGAGGTCTACAGGCGAATTTCCGACAGTGAGTATTCGCGGGTGTTGAGAGATCGAGGTAATACCGGTTACGGCGGCGGCAATCCTCTCGCGGTCATCGATTCAGAAATGCCAGAGACCCTTCGGCGGCTAGGTCTTTAGAAGAAAGGTGATGCGTTGCCAGTTCCGCCGAGCATGCCTAGAGGGGCTAGCGGAAACTGATGGTCCGGAAGAATTGGCGACCGGCAAGTTGACGTCTGACGCCCAAACCGGAAACCTGAAAGAGGTCACTAGCGGCCTCACCCCTTCGCTGCGTCTTCCAGCGCTTCTAGCGTAGTCTGCGCGGTGAAGCGCCAGGAGAAGTGGGCTGCACGCGCGGGGCCGGCACCGGCCAGCTTGCTCCGCAACTCGTCGTCCTCGGTGATGCGGTACATGGCTTCGAGCAGCGACTCCTGGTTGCGCGGATCGAATCGCAAGGCGGCCTCGCCGACGATGGAATTGAGCGGATCGATGGCCGAGCACGCGGTTGGCACTCCCGCGGCCAGCGCTTCCAGGACCGGCAGGCCGAAGCCCTCGAACAGCGACGGATAGACGAACGCCCAGGCGCGCGCGAACAGGCCGTACAATTCTTCGCGCGGAATCCAGCCGGGAAAATCCACCGCATCGCCGAGGCCCAGCGCGTCGCGCAGGTTGTGCAGGTAGCCGGCGGAGAATCCGTGCAGGCCGCTCACCATCAGGCGGAAGTCGGGGTGGCGTTGGCGAAACACCGCAAAAGCGCGCAACAAGGCATCCAGGTTCTTGTGCGGATGCAAGGTTGAGACGGCCAGCAGGAAGCGCTCCGGCTGACGCCGTGCGGCGATCCCGAAGAAGGCCGAGTCCACGCCATGTTGCGCCACGCGGACTTTGCCTTCCGGCAGCCGGTAGTAGCGTTTCAGGTCGCCCGCGGTGGCTTGCGAAGGAGCCAGCAGCAGGCGCGAAATGTGAGCCGACCAGAAGAGGAAGTACTGCCAGACCGGCAGATCGAACCAACGGAAGTTCTCGGGATGCCGCTTGTGCTGCAAGTCGTGGAACATGGTGACTTGCGGGCAAGGCGCGAGCAGAGGCGCGGTGAATCCCGGGTTCCACATCACGTCTAGGCCGCGCCGCGCCGCTTCCAGCGCCAGCACGGTTTGCTCCCATAAAATGCGCCGCGGCCGCGACGTGGCAAGCACCGCTTGCTGCGCCACGCGAAAGTTGGGCCGCGCGGGCGCGAGATCGGCGCCGGTCTCGCGGTTGGTGAAAATCACGTAGCGATTCACCGGGTCAATCTCGGCCAGCCCCGCCAGCACGCCGCGCAGATAGATCTCCGTGCCGCCCACGCCGCCGGGAAGCAGGTACAACGCGTTGACGCCAATGGTGAGCGGCTGCATGTCAGTGTCCGACGCGCGCCTGCGCCGCAGCCAGCTTCTGCCGCAGGATATCGAGCGAGGAATTGAGGGCCAGCGCCCGCTGATAGTCCGCCACCGCCTCCGCCGCGTGATTCAGCGAGAGATCGATGTCGCCCTTGTACATGTACGTGGTGTAGTCCGGACCGATTCTTTCCGCGACTGCCAGGGCATCCAGCGCTTCGGCCCAGCGGCTGCGTTTGGCGTACACCATGGCGATCTGCCCGTAGACATGCGCGGTCGCTTCCAAGTTCGCGGCCTGCCGCAGTTTTTCGAGCGCCAGCTCCGGCTGGTTGACGCAATCGTAGGCCAGTCCCCAATCGATCAGCATGTCGTACTCCGGCGGCCAGGCATCCGCCACTTTCTGATACTCCTCCACCGCGTCCTGGCAGCGGCCCGCGTCGGCGTATGCGCTCGCCAGTTGAAACAGCACGCGCCGCTTGTGGGGCGATTTGGCCGCCGTGTCCTGCCACAGCGCAACCGGGTCCGCCCAAACCGCCGCGCGCTCGTGGGTGATCGCCGCGCACGCCAGCAACACGGCGACGAACGCCGCCGCCAGCTTGCGCGGGTCCGTGCGGATGCGCCCCGCCAGGTCCACCACGATCATCAGTAGTCCCAGCATCCCCAGGTACAGGCGCCGCTCCGCCAACGGGTCCGCAATCGGCAGGATCGACGAGGTCGGCGACATGAGAAGCAGATAGACGAAGAAGCCGAAACACGTCAGCGGGAATCTTCGCCGGTAATGCCATGCGGCCACGGCCAGCGCCACGAGAGCGATGAGACCGAAAATGGCGCCGTGATCGAAAACGCCGCGGGAGACCGGAAAATCCCAATCGGCGGTCAGCCGCACCGGCAAAAGAAACTCCACCGGGTAGACGAACAGCGCCCGCGCCTGGGTAAACGAATACTGATACCAGGTCACCCCGCGCAAGCCGAATCCCGCGCTTGGCGAGTACAAGATCGCCTTCCAGAAAAGCGCCACGGCGCCGGCCGCGCCCAGCGCCAACGGAGCGTATAGGCGCCAGTTGGCGCGCGCGCCGCGCAAGGAAAAGCCCGGGTTCCACCAGAAGTCGGTGAGGAGCAACAGCGCCGGCAGCACGATGGTCTGCTCCTTGGAGAGCACCGCCAGGCCAAACAGCGCCAGCACCAGCAGCATGCTTCCCCACGTGATGACCGTCCGCGGGCGGTAAAGGAACGCCGCGTAGGCCGCCAGCAACAACGTCACGCTGAGCGCTTCGGAGCGGCCGGCCAGGTAGGCCACCGCCTCGGTCTGGATGGGGTGCAACAGAAACAGGCCCGCGGCAAAGCCCGCCAGCAGCGTGCGCCGCGCCGCCGGCGCCTGCGACCACTCGAGCAGCCGGCGCACCACCAGGAATACCAGCGCCGCCGCCGCCAGGTGGATCATGAAGCTGACCACGTGGTAGGAAAACGGGTCGTCGCCGGAAAGCCGCGAGTTCATCCAGTAAGTGGCCAGCAGCACCGGCCGCACGCCGCGAATCCAGTCCAGGAACGACGCTGAGGGAGACGGCAGCGCGAATGGGAGCGCCGTGTCGTCGAACAGGAAAGCCCCGTGCATCACCGGAGCGTAAGCCCAGTACGCCGCCAGCGCCGACGCCCCTGCCGCCAGATAAGGGCGCCAGTCGCGGTGCGGGACTGCCGGTTGCGGCGCAGCCGCGACGCGTTTTTTACCACCTGCCTTAGCTTTCATGACGGGCGAGCGTGCGGAGATGGTACTCGAGGATGGCTACCCGTTGGGCCAGCGCGATGTTGTCGTCGCGCAGGCGCGAAACGATCAGCGTGAAGCGAAAGAAAACCAACAGGAAAACCGCCCCCGCCAACAGGAATATCGCCAGCGGCGTGTCCGGCAGACCGAGCAGGCGACGGATGTATTCGAGCACCGGCCGCGCCAGCGACAGCGACAGCATGGCCGTTGCCGCCACCAGCCAGGCCACCGAATACTCCGGCCGGATGCGAGAGCGCCGCACCGAAATCAGCACCATCACCAGCAACAGCAGGCAAATGCCCGCGCTGACGTGCAACAAACGATCCATTTATCCTCCGCCCGTGGCGCTCGAGTGCGGCCGCCGGCCAGACCCGAGCCGGCGCCAACGCCCGTCATATCTTAGTATGTTCACAAATACGCCCAGCAGCACGTGAACGATATAGGACAGCGGTTTAAGCCCGTTGATCGAGGACCGGCCGGCTCTGCGCGGGCGCATATGGCACGGCACCTCTTCGAATCGGAACCGCCTGCGTTGCAGCACCACCAGCGCCTCGATCTCCGGGTATTCCAGCGGAAAGCTGGTGCTGAACAGCGCCAGCGCGCGCTGGTTGACGCCCACGAAACCGGAAGTGGGATCGTGCACGGTTTTGCCCAGAATCGGGCGCAGCACCATGCGGAAGAAACGCGCGCCCAGCGCCCGCATCCGCCGCGTCCGATCCGCGTCCATGCGCGCGCCAATCACCATCTCAGCGCCGGATTCTTTCAGCTTCTCCAGGATTCGCGGAATGTCGCGCGGATCGTGCTGCCCGTCGCCATCTACCCGAATTACGTATTCGAAACCCAGCTCGAAGGCCAGCTTATATCCCGCCTGCACAGCGCCGCCCAAACCGAGGTGGTGCGGCAGGGGAAGAATGCGGGCGCCCGCGTCGCGCGCCACCTCTATGGTCGCATCCGTCGAACAATCGTCGATCACCAGCACCGGAACGCCGGGCATCTGTTGCCCCAGTTCGCGCACAACACCGCCCACCGCGCCCTGTTCGTTGTAAGCCGGAACGATCACCAGCAGCGAGCCGGGTCCGGGCGTCTCGATGGTCATTGCTCCGCCACCCGCCGGACGCCGATCTCACCCGCGCGCGCCAGCCGCCGGAACACCGCGGGCGTGATGCGGGCGCTCCGCTCGATGCGCCTGCGCTCCCGCCACAACCACCGCGCACTGGACGCCAGCGACGCGTGCGCCCGAATCACGTACCACAACATCCGCGCGCCGTTGTGTCCACCCGCGCGAAATCGCGCCGCGCTGCCGCGCCCTTGCGCCAGGTACAGGAAGTGCCAAAGATAACGCGCCGCCGCGGCAATCGGCGCCATCGCCAGCATCCGCGCCGGGAAGTTCTTGGCCAGCACGAACAGACGATTGCGCTCCACCAGGTAGGCCTTCAAGGGCGACGCCTCCCCGGCCGAGTGCGAATAGTGATGCTCCACCACCGCCAGCGGCGAATACACGCATTTCCATCCTCGCCACCGCGCGCGCAGACCGAGGTCCGTGTCCTCGCAATAAAGGAAGAAGCGTTCGTCGAAGCCGCCAATTTCCTCGAGCATTGTCCGCCGGTACATCGCCGCCGATCCGCTCGGCAACAGCACCTCCTCTTCCACCGGAAAATCCACCGGCGCTTTCCCATGCCCGCGCTGCTTGCTGCTGCCGTCGCGCGCCAGAAGCATGCCGGCCGAATCCAGCCGGTTCTCGCCGTATAGCCGCACTTGCGACGCGCACATTCCCGCGTCCGGCCGCCGGTCGAGCGCGCCAACCAACGCCTCCAGCCACCCAGCGTGCGCCACCGCGTCATCGTTCAACGTGGCCAGATACCGCGCGCCCGATGCTCGCAGCCCCTGGTTGATGGCCGCCCCGAACCCCACGTTGCGGCTGTTTTCAATCACGCGGACCTCGGGGGACGCCGCCTGGCGCCGCGCCACATCCTGACCCCGCACCAGGCCGCGCCCGCTGTTATCCACCACGATCACTTCAAAATCGCACCGCGTCTGTTTCCCGAGCGATTCCAGGCATTCCAGCAGTCTTCGATCGGCAGCCAGCGTGGGGACAATTACGGTCGCAACCAGTTCCGGCAACGCACCATTCTACCAGCCCCAACGGCGCCCGAGTCCCGTAGCGCCGGAGGTCCTTTGCCGCCGATGTCTTTCCTTTCTTTCCTTTCTTTCCTTTGCCTTTGTTCCCGATGTGCCCGAACGTCGTCCCGGTTGCACAAGACCGGCGGCAAAGACCGCCGGCGCTACCGCTCCCACCCAGTAACGTTCCGGCGCTCCGCGACGCCTAGCCAGTTACTATGACCAAAAAGCTGCTTTTTGTAACGACGATTCTGCTCGCGGCGACGGTGTGTCTCATGGCTGCCGACGCCAGCGGCAAGTGGGTTTTCGATCAGCAAGGCCGCGGCGGCACGGTGCAGGTGACCCTGAGCCTGAAAATCGATGGCGCCTCGCTCACCGGCACGGTAAGCCAGCCAGGACGCGACGGCAACGTCATGGAAACCGCGATAACGGATGGCAAGGTGGACGGGAACAACATCAGCTTCACCGTGAAGCGTGAGTTCAACGGCAACTCGTTCGTGACCAGTTATAAGGGAACCCTCGACGGCGACAGCCTGAAAATCGAAATCAGCCGGCCCGGCAGGGATGGCAACACCCGTACCACCAACGCCGTAGCCAAGCGCGCCACCACGTAAAAACCGCAGCATCCGAGCCCGCGCAGCATCCGAGCCGCTCATCGGAGCCGCGACCAAAGGGAGCGGTCATGCACCGGTCGCATGCCCTGCCGTGCGATAGCAGCGGTGTACACTCTTGCGTCCCGCGTCAATCCGCACCTACTGCACGGCGATATACAAGGTCTGCGTTCCGCCTGTCCCACCCAGCGTGAAAGTCACGGGTACGGCGCCGCCCGCGGCAACCTGTGGAACCTTCACATCGAACTGATAGAGGCCGATGTAATCCGGCGCCAATCCCGCATACGAAACCGCGGCGGGCACCCCGCCAATGGAAATGCTGAAACTGGCGGCCAGTTGGTTCAGTTGTTGCACGATCTCTCCCGCTGGAATGCTCGGCGTAACCGCGCCAAATCCCACACCGTAGAGAACCAGCGCGTCGCCTGGGCTGGCCGGATGTGAGCTGACGCCCGGAATCGCGCCAGTGGGAAGCGCGTAACTGCCATCGCTGAATAAAGCCGCCACGTACTGGGTCCCGCCGACCTTGAGGGCGGGCGGAGCGTCGAATCCCGGCTCGATCTCATTCACCACGATCTGGTAGGTGGAACTGGTGCCGCCGGGAGCCGTTACGGTCATAAGCTGGATGCCGGGTGGAACGGTGGAGGGCACCTGCACGTTGACCTGCCCCGGACTGATGTACTCGACGAAAGCCGGCTGTCCGTCGATGGTGACCTTGGTCCCATTGAGCGAGGTCGGCGCGCTATTGCCGGTGAAATCCGAGGTCGCCCACGGACGCGAAGCGGTCGCCAGGCTGGCTCCATAAATCTCGATCCAGGAGCCGGGCGAAACCGAGGTGAATTCACCAAAATCGCTGGCGCTTACCACGCCGCCATTGTCGATCATAGGAGTATTGGCTGCGACTGCCGATGTCAGCATGCGGACCCGGTTGTTGCCAAAGTCGCCAATGTAGACGTTCCCGTTCGGGGCCACCGAGACGCTGCGGGGCACGTTCAAGGCAGCATCGAGCGCGGGACCGCCGTCACCGCCATAGCCCTCGACGCCGTCGCCGGCCACGGTCGCGATGGTGCCGTTCGTGAACAACACTCGAATCCGGTAATTATTGATGTCTGGGATGTACAGGTTTCCGGCCGCATCTAGCCCAATGCTGGCCGGATAGCCAAATTCGCAGTCGATGGCCGGGCCGCCGTCCCCGCCGAAGCCGAAGGCGCCGGTACCGGCCACGGTGTTGATAATGCCGCCCGTCACCTTGCGAATTACGTTATTCAACTGGTCCGAGATGTACAGGTCGTTCGCGGCGTCCACCGCCACGCCCACGGGATTGTACAGCCTGGCGCTGGTGGCCGGACCCCCGTCGCCGGCGTAGCCCTGGATGCCGGTGCCGACCGCGGTGGTGATGGTGCTGCTGGCGTTCACCTTGCGGACCACGTTGTTGCCCGCGTCGGCGATGTAATAATTGCCGGCGGAATCGAAGGCGACCGCCTCGGGAAAATCCAGCGCCGCGCTGGTCGCCGGTCCCCCGTCGCCGGTGTAGGCGGTATTGCCGTTGCCGGCCACGGTGGTGATCGTTCCATCGGGCGCGACTTTGCGTACCCGGTTGTTCGAGGAGTCGGGAATGTAGACGTTCCCCGCGAGATCCACGGTCACGCGATATGGCCCGTTCAACTCGGCGCTGGTGGCCGGTCCGCCATCGCCCGAATAGCCGGCGGTGCCATTGCCGGCCAATGTGGTGATGACGCCGCCTGGAGTCACCTTGCGCACGCGCTGGCCATAGTATTCCGCGATGTACAAGTTCCCGAACAGATCTTCGGTGACACCGCGCGGACCGTTCAACTCGGCGTTGGTGGCCGCTGCGCCGTCGCCCGAATCGCCGGCGTCGCCGTTGCCGGCCACGGTTGTAATCGTGAATGTGGGCACCTGGCTCCAGGCCGGAACCATCGTCCAGGCAGCCAGCGCAAACACTGCCAGCGTTCGATTGAATGCTTTCATGGAAGACCTCACAGACGCACCAAAGACCAACTAGGCGGCCGCGACCCAGGCGCGGATTTCGCCTCCCCGGAATTTCTCGCCTCTCATAATATCGGAATGAGGCTCGGCCGGAAAGTGCCAAAATTGCGGGACAGTACCAAAGTCATGGCTGGGCCGGCCAGCCCTTACCTCGTAATGTGGGATGGGAATCGGGCGCGAGGATGATGTTGCTATGCGGCCCCGTCCGCGGCGTGTGCTGGGAGCGCCAGCAGCGTCATTCCGCCCAGCGCTCCAATCGGGCTTCCAGCTCTTCCTGCGCTACGCCTTCCACGTCCACGATCTTGGTGCGCGCGGTCGCGCCGCTGATCACGTGCACCCGCGAGCGCGCCACACCGGCCAACTCCGCCAGAAACCGCACGCACTCTTCGTTGGCCTTGCCTTCCGCCGGCGGCGCGGCCAGGCGAAGCTTCCATGCTTCGCCCAATCTGCCAGCAACCGCCGAGCGCGCGGCGCGCGGATGCGCCTTTATCGTGATGCGCGCCATGCGACCTTCGCCCGCAGATTGGCAACGCCGGCCGCCACGCGCGTGTCCACCACGTCGAACGCGATGGCGTCGTCCAGCCAGTCGTGGCTCGATCCATCGGCATTCTGCATCGCGGCGGTGAGCGTGTACTGCTGCGGCGTCAGCCAGCATTCCATCTGGAAATCCACCTCCAGCAACGCGCCTGCCTCGAAATCGCCCAGCTCCGCATGCTCGATGCGCGTGTTGGTGCCGTATACGTCCATGCCGATCCGCGTGCGCACCAGAATTCCCACCATGGGATCGGAAACCGCGCGGTGGAAGCGCGCCTGCACCCGCACCGTCACCGGCTCGCCGCTCGCAATCGACGCCGTTTCTTCGCCGCGCGCGTTCAACATCTGAATGCCCACGATCTCGCTGGTTCCGTCGCCGTGACGGAAGCTCGATCGTAGTTGCTTTTGCCGGGCGGTGTCCGGCGCTTGCCTCTCGAGCACCAACCCGATGTAACGGTTGATCACGTCGTTGGGCGTTCCCTGGGCTTCCATCCGGCCGTTGAGCAGCAGGATCGCGCGGTCGGAGAGCTGCTTTACCAGCCCCAGGTCATGCGAGACGAACAGCACCGTGATCTTGCGCTCGCGCAGCTCCTGGAACTTGCGTACGCAGCGGTTGGCGAAAACCGCGTCGCCCACCGCCAGAGCTTCGTCGACGATCAGGATTTCCGGGTCCACGTGGATGGCCGTCGAAAACGCCAGCCGCACGTACATGCCGCTCGAATATTCCTTGACCGGCCGCTCCATGAACTCGCCGATTTCGGCGAACGCTTCGATCGACGGCATCGCGCGTTCGATCTCGCCGCGGCTCAAACCCATGATTTCGCCGTTCAGGTAGACGTTCTCACGGCCGCTGAATTCCGGGTTGAAACCGGCGCCCAATTCGAGCAGCGCCGCGATCCGCCCCCGCGTGACCACGCGCCCCATGGTCGGCTGCAGAATCCCGCTCACCATCTGCAGCAGCGTGCTCTTGCCGCACCCGTTCGGCCCCACCAGCCCGAGCGTTTCGCCGCGCTCGACTTCGAAGCTGATGTCGCGCAGCGCCCAGAAATCGCGGTGAGCCGGCGCCGTCCCCGGCAGCAGCTCGCGCAGCCGGTCCGCCGGCCGCCGGTACAAACGATACAGCTTCGAAACGTTCTGAACCAGAACCAAATTTGATTCTAACGTGCCGCCGCATGTGAGGAGTCAGGTTTCATTCCGTGACACTCACACCAACCGCTCCCTTTGGCCGCGGCTCCGACGAACAACCAACGCGCTATCGGAGCCGCGACCAAAGGGAGCGGTCCTGTCTGTGTGCTCGATGTACCTATGGCGCCGCGCTGCGCAAGCTGGGCGGACGGGGCAGAGGCTGCTCCTGCGCTGCCAGCGACCGATAGTATTCGCGCAGCACATAATACGCCTGCTTCTTCTCGCCGCGGTCGCTCAGCAGGCCCTTGCGATTGTAGTAATCCTGGATACCGGCCAGGAAACGGCGCGGGCAGCGGAAGTCCACCAGTATCCACGGAGTCATGCCGGCAAGGAATGGAATCCGCTTCAGCATGGGGATCTGGTGGCGATATACGTTGGCCTGGTATTCCTCGGTCCACGCGGTATCTTCGTCGCCGTGTCGGCCGAAAGACGCTGCGCCGCCCAGCTCGCTCATCACCATGGGCTTGTCGTAGATGGTCTTAAAGGCGGTGTTGTCGGCCTTGGTGGGAATGCCATCGTACCAGCCGATGTACTCATTGCAGCCGATCACGTCCAGGTACTGCCCGAGCGGATCGTCGATCATGATCGTGGTTGGGTCGGAGTAGTGCGTGAGCGTGGCGGCCGTAATCAGCCGCGTGGGATCGAGTTCGCGCGCCTTGGCCGCCAGCGAGGCAAGAAACTTGGTGCGGGCATCGCCGAGCGGCGTTTCATTGGCCATCGACCAGAAAATGACGGAAGCCCGGTTGTGGTCGCGCGTGATCATCTCGGTAAGCTGCCGCTCGGCATTGGCGTACGCCGCGGGGTTCTCCCATTGGACGGCCCAGTAGACGGGAATCTCGCTCCACACCAGCAGGCCCATCTGGTCGGCCAGGCGCGTCATCGCTTCATCGTGCGGGTAATGCGCCAGGCGGACGAAGTTGCAGCCCAATTCCTTGGCCCAGGTGAGCAACACGCGGGCGTCGGCTTCCGAAAAAACGCGGCCGGCACGGAAGGGAGCTTCGCCGTGTATCGAAATGCCGCGCAGGAAGATGGGCTTGCCGTTGAGCCAGAGCTTCTGGCCGGCGGTTTGAATCGTGCGGAAGCCGATGCGGTCCTCGACGCTGTCGGATTCGGCCTCCACGCGGACAGCGTAGAGCTTGGGGGTTTCCGGCGACCAGTTAGTAAGGCCGTCGGCGTTGAGTGCGAAGTGCGCGTAGCCGTTCTCATCCGTATCGACGGTAGTGTAGTTGCCGGTCTCCGGAATGCGGATGGTGACCTTCTGCCGTTTGTGGGAGCCATCCAGGCGCACCCAGCCCGCGATGCGGTTAGTCCATCCCTTTTCGAGCTGAACGAAGTAATCCTGAATGAACGTCTCCGGCACGTCGATTAACTTCACGTCGCGAGTAAGTCCGCCGTAATTCCACCAATCGGTCATGGCAGTGGGGATACCATCGGCGTGGCGCTGGTTATCCACCTTCACGATCACCGCGTTAGTGCCATCGCGAACGGCGTCGGTGACTTCGAACTGGAAGGGCGTGAAGCCGCCTTCGTGCTGGCCGAGTTTCTGGCCATTCAGAAAAACGATGGCCTGATAATTGGCGGCGCCGAACCAGAGAAACAGCCGGCGGCCGGGCTTCTTCGCGTAGTCGAATTCGCGCTTATACCAGATGGTTCCCTCGTACCAGAGGAATTCCGGTTTCTGCGTGTTCCAATCGCCGGGCACCTGGAGCGTGGCGTCGTTCGGCACGAAGGTAAGTTCCAGGCGATCGCTTTTATCGGCAGGGACGCGGTCGGCGCCGAGGCCGCCGCCCGGAATCGGATGCAGATGGAAGTCGTAGTAGCCGGCTTCGTAAGGATCGACGATGATCTTCCAAGGCCCGTTCAGACTGAGGTTCTGGCGCGCCGGTGTGTTCTGCACCAGCCCGCTCTGCGCGTAACACGCGATACCACCGGTGAGCAACATGGCCGCCAGAGTCGTTAGCACGGATTTTCGCATACGCTACACATGATAGCCAAACGCACGGGGTAGCCACGTGGCGCACGCACTCATGCGTGCCGCGTCGAGACTCGTCTCGACGCTTCTTCGTGATTGCGCCGCCGGGCGTCGGCACGAGTGCCGACGCGGCACGCAGGAGTGCGCGCGCCACAATTACTTGCGCGCCGCGCCTTCCACCACTTCGAACGGAATCGCCGGCAGCGTTCCTAGCGGCTGTCGACGGCGGGTCTGATTCTTAGCGTCCGGCTTCGGCGCCACCTCGCGGAACGCATCCAGGATCAGGTTGCCCTTCAGGCCCGGTTTGGCTTTGCCGGCTTCGACGCGCAACACCACGGATACGCCATCCCAATCCGGGGTCACGCTCTGAATCGAAATTCCCTCCGGCGGCTCGTTCAATGCTAGTAGCATCCCCTGTTGAAAGCGGGGAGGAACGAAGAGATTGAACGCCGTCGCATCGCCTCGCCGCAGTTTCACCGGCTTTTCGATGGCCCGCCAGCCAACCCCGCGCGCGCCCTCGCCGATCACGCGGACCATCCACGCGTCCTCCGCCACCAGGTGATGATACGCGAACGCCTGCTCCATATCTTCGGCCGGAACCGCGGTGCGAGTTACTTCGCGGCCGTCGATGGTAGCTCGCCCGATTAACCGTATCGAGAGCGGCGCACTTACCGGCGTCCGCGGCGCGGTCAGCGTCACTCGCACCTTATCCTGTCCGGAGGGCACCGCCGCGCCGCTTAGCGTGAAATCGGCCGGCGCATCCTTCAAGCTCAGCGCAATCTCGCCGGCAAAGCCGTCGCGCCGGATCGCCCGCACCGTAATCGGAACGGTCGCGCCCGCGCGGAGATTGAGGCTCGAAGGCACCACCCGCAGTTCGAAATCCTCCCGCGGGTGGCTGATGCGAAGCCGGTAGCCGTAATCCGCCCCGCCCTTGCCCTGCGCATCCGCCAATTGAAGAAAGTAGATCCCTTTGGCCGGCAGTTCGCACGCAATCAGCGAATCGGCCTGGTGCGTGATCAGGCCGGCGCCCGGATCTTCGAAGTCGTCGTTGAAGGCAATCTGTTTTCCGGACGCGTCCGTCAGCCGCAGCACCGAATCGAGCGGCGAGCCGAGCCTGCGCGCCGAAACCTCGGCCACGATTCGCTCGCCTGCGCGCCCGTCAAAGCGGAAGTACTCCGCTTCCCCAGCCGTCGCCACGCGCCCGTTGACGATAATCGGCAGCTTCACCTTTTGCGCTTTCTCCTTACGGCCGTTCCCCGGTCGCGCCATCGTCTCCGGCAGTGTGTCCACCGCAAACGGCATGCTGTTCGAGGTCCATCCGTTTTTCCGCAAGGAAATCGGATACTCGGCCTTGGCTTTGCCCTTGAAATTCTCCGTCACCCGCGCGGTGGGCAAGTTCCAGCCCTGCGTCTCGAGGGCCGTGCGCGCCCCGGCCTTCCCGCCCAGAGGGAAGATGCTGGTGATCACCGGCAACTCGCCTAGGGTGATGCGGTACACGAAGTCTTCGCGCCCGCGGAAAATCGAATCGTGGATCTCCGCGATGTACTCGCCGTCACTGGGAATCTCGTAGTCGAGCAGTGGGTCGGGATGGAACAGGAAATGATCCGCCGACGCCAGTTCCCTGCCCTGCGCATCGCGCAGCGTCAGCGCCGCTTGAAACCATCCGGGCACGGCGTCGGAAACGTAAGGGATCAATTCGCGCGCGCTGGCCGCAACCACTATGTGTTGTCCCCGCTTGGCCTGGAAGCGGTATTGGTCGGCAGTGCCGGGCGTCATCTGGCCGTTCACCACCACCGGCAGCGTGATTTCGATGGGCGGCGCCGGCGGGCGGGGCGCTGAGCGATTCGCTGGAGTGGCGCCGTTCACCACGTTGTATTCGGGCGCCACGCGAACCGGCTTGCGCGAAAACTCCGGCAGCTCGCCCACCGAAAACACGATCGGATTGGTCAGCCCGTCCTTGGTGTCCAGCCGCAGTTGCCGGGGGCCTGCCGCGGCGTCTGGCGCGATGCTCACCTGGAGAGTCGCGATCTCGGCAATCGCCGGAATCGATGGCTTGCGTTGCACGTCTTCCAGCTTGTCGCGCAGTTCACCCATCCGCTTTTCATCGGCTGCCGTCAAGACGACTTTGGGCGAACCAGCCACCGCTGGCTTCAGCGAAGCTGCCCGTTTTTCGCGCAACTCCTTCATCTCGTCGCGCAGCTTCTGGGCTTCCGCGCCGCTGAGCGGCTTGATGTATTGCGTGACTTTGGCCTGGACTCCGAGGCCGGAAACATACACCGCGCTCGCGCCATCCAAAAACTGCCCGCCGACGCGGACTTCGATGCTCGCGCCTTGCCGGCCTCCGGCGGGAAAGACGTAACCCAGGTGCGGAACCTGCGGCCGCTGCTGGGCCGCCAGCGCGGCTGCTAGAGCGGTCACCGCCGCCGCAGCCGCAACCGCCTGCCTCACATGATCTCCTTCAATCGTCCGGCGAGCGGCAATCCGTCGGCCGCCGTGGGTGTCACGCGCGCCTCCAGGCCCATAGGATGCGGCAGCTTGCCTGCCGCATCGATGCCCAGCAGTTCGTACATGCTGCCGATCAGGTCGGCGGGATATACCGGCCGGTCCTTCACCTCTTCGCCTCTCGCATCCGACGACCCCACCACGTGACCGCCCTTGAAACCGCCGCCCGCCACCAGCGCCGAAAACACGCCGCCCCAATGGTTGCGCCCGCCGTTCCAGGGAGCTTCCCAATCCACCTTCGGCTTCCGGCCGAATTCGCCGTTCCACCAGACCAGCGTCGTATCGAGCAGCCCGCGCTGCGAAAGATCGTCCAGCAGCGTCGCCAGTCCCTTGTCCATCTCCGGCAACCTGCGCCGCATCACCTGAAAATTCTGCTTGTGCGTGTCCCAGCCGCCCTGATAATTGATGGTGATGTAGGGGACGCCGCGCTCCACCAGCCGCCGCGCCACCAGGCACGATTGGCCGAAAGTGGTCCGCCCGTAGCGGTCGCGCAAGTCGTCCTTCTCCTGCGAAAGATCGAACACTTTGCCGGCGTCGCCCAGGATCAGCTCGTAAGCCTGCCGCTCGGCATCGTCGTTGGCCGCCAGTTGTGGGTCGCCCTGCATCGCATGGCCCAGCGTGTCGAGCTGATGCAGGTACTCGCGGCGCTCCTTCTGCCGATCATCGGTGAGATTCTGCGCTACCACGCCTTCCACCACGAAGCGCGCCTGGGCCGGATCGCCGCCCGTCGCAAATGGCTTGTATCGCGATCCCAGAAATCCCTCTTCGGAAAACCGGCCCTGTGGCTCGGTCAGCACGATGTAGGGCGGAATCAGCCCCTTGTATCCGGCGTTGTACCCCTTGAATAACGACACCACCGCGCCCACGCTGGGGAACACATCGTGCCCGCCCGCGATGCGGCCCGTCTGCACCGTGTAAGACGCGGTCTCGTGCGCGTAGAGGCCGTGCGTCATGCTGCGGATCAATGAATACTTGTCCGCCTGTTTGGCCAGCAGCGGCAGCAGCTCGCAGATGCGCATGCCTTTCACCTTGGTTTCGATGGGCGAGTTCAGCGGACCGCAGTAGTCTTCGCCGGCCTCCGGCTTCGGATCGAAGGTATCGAGATGCGCCGGCCCTCCCCACATCCAGATTTGGATGACGGACTTCGCCTTGGCCGGAGCCGCCACGGGAACCGCCTTGGCGATGCCCGCCAGCCGGCTCGCCAGCAACACCCCAGCCGCGCCGAAGAAGCCTTCGCGCAGGGCTTCGCGCCGGTTGATCGGCAGCAAACGGTAATTGGGAATCATGTTTCGATATCTCCTAAACTAACAGCCTGCCGAAAAAACCGAAAAGGATTGAGCCACGGATGAACACCGATGAACACGGATAAAATGGGCGCCCCTTCGGTTGAGGCAAACCGGAATGACGGCAGTTGCCGTCAACTTTTTTCTATCTGTTTTCATCGGCGTTCATCCGTGGCTCATCGTGTTTGGCATTTCAGCGAGCCTCTAATGCCTGTACATAAACTCGGCGCTGTTGATCAATCCCCAAGCCAGATCGACCAACGCGTCGCGCCCCTTGGGCGCGCCGGATTGCGAGTGCGCCGCCATCACTTTCCACTCGTCATCGGTCGGGTAGCGAGAGAGAATCGTCAGATACAGTTGCGAAACCAGTTCCCGCGGATTCTTGATCTCGCGCATCATGGCCCCCAGATTCGGCGACTGCTGAATCTTACGCTGCACGTGGGTCGAATTCAGCATGTGCAGACGTTGCGCATCGCTCGACCGGTTATTACGCTCCGATTCCAATCCGGTATCGCGCGCCGGCCGCCCGAACAACTCCAGGAATGAGCTGCCGATGCTGCCATCCGGCAATGCAATCGCGCGCTGGAAATCCGGCATGAAGGTGTACGGTTCGGGAATCGCGCTGGTATAGGCTTCGCTCGTCCCCGTAATTTGATCGATGGCGTCGATCAGCACTTCCGCATCCAGCCGCCGCAGCGGATAGGCCGCGAAGTGAGCCGCCGCGGCCGTCCGCTCCGCCCGTGGTATCGGCGAAAGCTGATAAACGCTCGAGTTGAGGATCAGCCGGAAAACATGCTTCAGGTCATAATGCGAATCCACCATCTCGCGCTCCAACATGGCAAGCAGCTTCGCGTTTTCCGGCGGGTTGTCGGCACGAATGTCGTCCGGCTCCTGGACGATCCCGCGTCCCAGCAGCCAATACCAGACGCGGTTGACGATCTCGCGCGCGAACCACGGATTGCCCGGAGCCGTCAGCCAATCGGCAAACGCCTCTCGCGGGTCCTGGTCCGGCTGGAGCCGTGCCGGAGTTCCATCCGGAAACGTCAACCCGCTCGCCGGCGTTTTGCCGCGGTCGAAGAAGACGATCTCCTCTTTCCATTCGTCCGTGTGCTTGTAACCCACTGCCGAAAAGAACGCGGCCATTTGCGCCACTCGCGCCGCCGGCCACTTCTCGGTTCGCACGCCCATGAAGGTCAAAGCCACCGTTTGCGCAATCCCCGCCGGCTGCCGGTTCTGCATGGCGCGATAAAAGTTCACCGGCGCTTCGCGAAAGTTGCTGCCGCTCGCCGTCAGCATCTCCCGGACAAATTGGTTGTACGGCTTGTTCTGGCGCAGCGAATCGTGAATCCAGTGGTAATACGCCTGGGCGGCGTTGGGCCACAGCTCGATCGGGAATTCGGCCTTGACGCGCAGCAGATCGCTCCATTTCATCGCCCAGTAATCCGCGAATTCGTCACGTTCCAGGAGTTGGTCGATCAGCGAGGCACGCTTGTTGGGATCTTTGCTCGCCAGAAACTCGGCGGCCTGCTGTGCGGTGGGCAAGGTGCCCGTAACGTCCAGCCACGCCCGCCGCAGGAACACGCTATCGGAGCACAGGTTCGCCGGCTGGATGCCCAATTCTCTCCAATGGGCGAAAACCAGCTCGTCGACACTGTTACGCGCGGTGAGTTCGCCCCCCGTTTCGAACGGAGTGGTGAACACCGGCCGCGCATCGGCGCCCCACGCCGCCGCCGGGGCGAAGCAGGCGGCAAAAAGAAGAAAGCCGGCCGTCGAGTGAATATTGCGCACGCGACCCCTTACAATCCATTGTCTCGCAGTATCGAGCCTGCGTACTTATTTCTAACCCGAGGCAGGGCCAAAAGTCGTGGCGCGGCTTGCCCGTGCACCATCCGGGGCCGTCCGGCCTGCTGTGTCGCCAGTCGTGGCGACATTTCTTGGCAACCGCAGAGCGTCGCGCGCACCAGCGAAGAAAAGAAATGTCGAGATGACTCTCGACACTGCAGGCAAGACTGCCCCGGATGGTGCACGGGCAAGCCGCGCCACGGCTACCTGCTCGCCCGCACCTCCGACGCCGCCAGCGCATTCCGCACCGCTTCCCAATGCGGGCGCGCCTCCGGCACCTCCTGTGCGGCGCGCTCGAGATGCGGAGCGGCTTCGGCCAGCGTGCGCCGGTCGCGCGCCAGCAGCAGTCCCAGCACCCAGTGCGCCTTCGGATTCTCCGGCGTCATGGCCAGCCAGCGCCGCGCCGTCGCCGTGGCTTCGACAATCCGCCCTAACTGGAACTGCGCCATGGTCAGGTTGCACAAATCCGCCGGATTCGGCTGTGACAGCTCCATTGCGCGGCCGGCTTCGCCCGCCGCCTCCCGGTAGTTACCGGTGCGCAGGTGGCTCGCCGCCAGGCCGGAGTAAGCCAGGGCGTAGTCCGGCGCGATGTCGATGGCTTTGCGGAATTGTTGCGCCGCCTTCTCGAATTCTCCGCTTTGACCGAACTTCCGCGCCGCCAAAACCGCCTGCACCGCTTTTCGCGCTGGCGGTTGCCGCAGTTCCGCCACCGAGACCGGCCCCGCCGGAGGTTTGGCCGGCTCCTTCTTGGGCAACTGAATCGTCACCGGCTGGTCCGAGTTCGCCGACACGAACTCCTGGTGCACCGCCTCGCCGTTCGAGTCGTGCACAACCAACAGGTATTGGCCGCAAGGGACTTGGCGGAACTCGAACGTATTGTCGAATCCGACGTCCGCCGAGGCCATCTTCTGATCGAGCCGGTCGTAAATCTCGGCTGAATAGTGGCTCAGAGATTCCCCGGATCCGCTTTGCACGCCGATCTTCCAGACCGGGATTTCCGGTGTCTGCGGCCGTGCCGGCGGCGTGGTAACGACGACCATGCCGAGCACTGCCGCAAGAGGGATTAGGCTGTTTTTCACAGTATTCCTCCGTTTGCGCTAGTTTTGGCTTGATCTCAGGCAGGGAGACGAAACGAATGGGTGAAGTCAGCGAAGACTTGCGGCCAGCCGAGTCCCAGGCCGGCCGCATCGCAGGCAGTTGTTAGTGCTCAGTGGGGCAGGTCCCCGACCTGCCAACAGTTGGTGGGGCAGGCGCTTCCGCCTGTCAACGTTTCTTGGTGAAGTAGCCGCCCTATGCGAAGTAGCCGCCCTATGCGACGCGTTGGTCGCGCCCGGCAGCCGATTCGCGATCCAAATCCTCGGACAGTATGATGGCCTCTGCCAGCGCCCGCATGGGACGCCGCAAACGCCGGCTCTGGTTGCGCAGCCGGAAATAGGCATCCTCTTCGCTGATGCCGAACTTCTGCTGCAACAACCCTTTGGCGCGCTCCACGATCTTGCGCGTTTCGAGCTCGCGCCGGATTTCCGCCGTCTCTTCCATCAATCGAGCGTTTTCCCGCTCCAGCAGAGACTTGGAAATCGTGACGCCGAGCTGCTCGCCTATGAATTTCATCACGCCGAGCTCTTCGGCGCTGTGCCGGTGCGGCAGGCGATGATGCACGTTGATCACCCCGATCAGGTCGCCGGCGCTGACCAGCGGCACCGAAAGAAATGCCTCGTACGTGTCCTCGATCAGCCTCTGGAAATGCTTGAAACGGGGGTCGGCGAACGCATCTTTTTCGAGCGCCACCGCCGACCTGTGCTCCGCTACCCAGCCGGTCACTCCCTCGCCCATTTTGATCCGCAGTTTCCCCAGATCCGCGGCGTGCGGCACTTGCGATGCGTGCAGCACCATTTCGTTCGATTGACGATCCAAGAGGTAGATCAAGCAAGCGTCGCAAGCCGTGGCCTGCGCCGCGAGGCTGAGCACCTCGCCCAAAATCTCATCCACTGACAACTCCGAGCTGACAATGTTGCTGATTCTGTGCAACAAGCCAACCTCAGCATCCGCTATGGCCATCCTCATTGCAGTTCCCATATTTCAAACTAAACCGTGGGAGCGGGCGCGTCCAATTGAAAATTTCTATGTGGATTATAGTTACCAACGGCTTACAGCCGCTCTGGCAAGATACGAAACAGCTTAATCGCCGCCGTGAGAAGCCGGTACCGGTACGCCCTCCAGTCGGCGCCCGCTCTTGTGGCTAGTTCCCACCTGCCCGATTTCCCGATGTGCAAGACGCCCCCAGTCGGGCATGCTGGAAGGCACAGGGAGGTTTTTCATGGCAAACGAACTGGCGGCTCTTTCCAAAGAGCTGGCTGCGGTAGTGGAAGGTGCGGCGGCGTCGGTGGTTGCGGTACATGCCCGGCCGCGCTTTTCTTCGAGCGGCGCCTTCTGGCGTCCCGGCATTCTGGTCACCGCCGAGCACACCGTCCGGCAGGAGGAGGAAATCACCGTTACACTGCCCGACGGCGCCAAAACCGCCGCGACGCTGGCCGGCACCGATCCGGGCACGGACATCGCGGTATTGAAGGTGGATGCGGCGGGCGCGCCAGTGGTCGCCGCGCCGGAGGATGCGGCGCCCGGCAACCTGGCGCTGGCGCTCGGCCGCTCCGAGAATTCCGGCATCAACGCCACGCTCGGCATTGTCAGCGCGGTGAGCGGCCCCTGGCGCACCTGGCGCGGCGGGCGGCTGGATCGCTACATCCGGCTCGACCTGACGATCTATCCGGGATCTTCCGGCGGGTTGGTGCTGAACACCGCCGGCCAGGCGCTGGGCATCGCCACTTCCGGGCTGTCGCGTATCGCCGGCCTGGCCATCCCCGCCTCCACCATCAATCGGGTGGTCGACGAGGTTCTCGCCCGCGGGCGCGTGGCGCGCGGCTACCTGGGTGTCGGCCTGCAACCGGTCGAGCTGCCCGATCATCAGAAAGGTCTGATCGTTCTTTCGCTCGAACCGCAGGGACCGGCGGCGCTGGCGGGCGTGCTGATTGGCGACGTGCTGGTCGCGCTCGGCGGCGTTGCGGTGGCCGATACCGACGACATTCAGACCGCGCTCGAAACTCGCGGCGTGGGTGGCGCGATCGAGGTGCAGGTGGTGCGCGGCGGAGCCGCCCGCTCGTTCTCGATCACCATCGGCGAACGGCCGCGGAGGAGCTGACATGGGCGGATTCGGTGAAGTGGCCGAGCGGCTGCGCCGCTCAACCGTGCAGATTCACTCGCGATCCGGCCGCGGCAGCGGTTCCGGCGTCATCTGGTCAACCGATGGGCTGGTCGTCACCAACGCCCACGTGGCGCGCGGCGCGGACCTCGAAGTGCAACTTTGGGATGGGCGACGGCTGCCGGCCCGAGTTCTCGCGCGCGATCCGCGCCGCGATCTGGCCTCGTTGCGGGTCGCCGTCGCATCGCTCGATGCCGTTGCCGCCGGTAACTCGTCGTCGCTCCGGCCGGGCGAGCTGGTGATCGCGGTCGGCAGCCCGCTCGGATTTGCCGGCGCGGTTTCCACCGGCGTGGTTCATTCGGTGGGGCCTATTCGCGGCATGGGCAACGTTTCGTGGATCCGCGCGCAGGTCCGCCTGGCCCCCGGCAACTCGGGCGGGCCGCTGGCCAACGCCGAAGGCCGCGTCATCGGCATCAATACCGCCATCATCAACGGGCTCGGCATCGCCGTTCCTTCGAACGAGGCGGCCGATTTCGTGCGCCGTGGCCCGCGCCCATCCTTGGGGGTGACGCTGCGACCCGTCTCCGCCGGTGTTCTCATCCTCGATGTGGACCCGGATGGCGCCGCCGCCACGGCTTCGCTCAGAGCCGGCGATCTGCTGTTGCTTTCTCTCGATGAACTTTACGCGGCGCTCGATTCGGGTCAGCCCGCGCTGCGCCTGCGATTCCTGCGCGGCGCGCCTTCGAGCGGCCGTCTGCCGGTGCGGGAAACCGTGGTCCGCCTCGAGGAGCGCGTGGCGGAGGCGGCGTGATCCGTGTGCTCATCGCCGCCCGCTCCGCGATGACGCGCGCGGGCCTGGAAACCCTGGTAGGTTCGGCGCCCGGCCTGCAACTGATCGGATCGTACCCGGATGCGTCCGCCGCCGAGGCCCTCGGTCCCGACGTCCTGCTGGCCGCGGGCACGCTGGTAGATCTGCCGCCGGCAGTTGCCCGCGCGCCGGCCATCGTTCTATTGACCTCCGAATCGCAGCCCGCCTTTAGCCACGACGCTTTCAAACTGGGCGTGCGCGCGGTGCTGGCTCGCGACGCGTCTCCCGGCGCGATCCTCGCCGCCGTGGAAGCCGCAGCCGGCGGCTTGGCCGTGATCGAGCCGGTCGAATTGGAGCCGCTGCTGGCCGCCGCGTCGCCCACGCCGGTTTCCGGCGCACCGGCCACGCTGACCGCGCGCGAGCTGGACGTGCTCCGCCTGGTTGCCGAAGGCGACGCCAACAAGGAAATCGCCTGGAAGCTCGGCATCTCCGAACACACCGCCAAGTTCCACGTGGCTTCGATCCTGGGAAAACTGAATGCCGGCAGCCGTACCGAAGCCGTCACCATCGGCATCCGCCGCGGCCTGGTCCTGATCTGAGCAAAGTGAGGTAGGTCCCCGACCTGCCAACGCTGGTTTTTTTGGAAAGAATCTTACCAAAAGCAGCAGCTAACTCCTTTGTTTTCGAAAAAAATCGGTAAGATCCTTACCGAAAATGCTCGTCTTGCACGTTGGTGAGCTGTTGCAGCGCCGGCGGGCGTTGGCAGGTCGGGGACCTGCCCCACCGCTCACTCCAGATCGTTCCTCAGCACAATCCGGTAGCGCGCTTTGCCCGCCTCCAGGTGCGCCAGCGCCTGGTTGGCCTGGCTCATCGGGAATTCTTCCACTACCGGCGCGACGCCATGACGGGCGGCGAAATCGAGCATCCTGTCCACTGCCGCGGGCGATCCCGAAGGCGAGCCGCTCACCGACCGCTGGCCCACCAGCAGCCCGAAGACGCCGATGGACAGCGGATTCGGCACCGCGCCCACCACGTGCAACCGCCCTTTGGGCGTCAGCGCTGCGATATACCCGTTCCAATCCAGGTCCGCATTCACCGTGGAGAGCACGAAATCGAAGCTGCCGGCGGCCTTCTTCAACTCTTCAGCCGAGTGCGTGTCGAGTACGTGATCGGCGCCCAGGCTCCGCGCCTCGTCCGCCTTCTTCGGGTTGGAAGTGAAGGCGGTCACGTCGCATCCCCATTTGTGGAGGAACTGGAGCGCCATGTGGCCCAGGCCGCCGATGCCGATCACGCCCACGCGATCCGTCGGCCGCACGTTCATTTCGCCCAGCGGGTTGAACACCGTGATCCCGCCGCAGAGTAGCGGCCCGGCTTTGGCGACATCCACGCCGTCCGGAATCGGCGTCGCCCAACACCAGTGGCAACGCACGCGCGTGGCAAACGCGCCATATCGCCCGACGATGGTCTGCTCCAGCCGCACGCACATGTTGTGGTTGCCGGTCATGCAACTCTTGCAATACATGCAACTGCCAGAGTTCCAGCCAAGGCCCACCGTCTGCCCCACGCTCACCGCCTTGGCATGCGGCCCCATGGCCACCACCTTGCCGGTTGCCTCATGGCCGGGGACGAACGGGTATTGCGTCATCCCCCACTCGTTATTGCGCATCGAAAGATCCGAATGACAAATGCCGCAATAGGCGACGGCGATCTCGACCTGCTCGTCGCCGAGCGGTCCCGGCTCGAACGAAAAGGGCTGTAGGGGGGCTTTCGCCTCCTTGGCAGCTAAAGCGTGAATTTGGCTCATAGATGTCTCCGGGGACCTGCTGGTCCGCAACTCTCCTCGATCAAATCGGATGTGGCATGAACTTGCCTGAGATTCCCGGTGACCATCGTAGCGGATTCTCTTCTTTTATGTCGGTGCGATGCCGCACGTCGGCGGCCCGTTACAATGAGGACATGCCGCAATCATTCACCATCGCGGGCCGCGAATTCCGCTCCCGCCTCATCGTGGGCACCGGTAAGTATCGCAGCTTCCAGGAAATGCAGCGCTGTCACCAGGCCACCGGCGCCGACATGGTCACCGTGGCCGTGCGCCGCGTCAACCTCACCGACCGCACCAAGGAATCGCTACTCGATTTCATCGACCGCTCGAAAATCTTCATCCTTCCCAACACCGCCGCCTGCTATACCGCCGACGACGCCATCCGCACCGCCATGCTGGCGCGCGAAGTGGGTCTCTCCAACTGGATCAAGCTGGAAGTGATCGGCGACGAAAAGACGCTGTTCCCGGACAACGCCGGCTTGCTCGAAGCCACCCGAGTGCTGGTGAAGGAGGGCTTCGTGGTGCTGCCTTACACCAATGACGACGTGGTGAACGCGCGCCGCCTGATCGATGCCGGAGCCGCCGCCGTGATGCCGCTGGCCGCGCCCATCGGCTCCGGCCTGGGCGTCCAAAACGCGACCAACCTGCGAATTCTGCGCGAAATGATCACCGAAGTCCCGCTGATTGTCGATGCCGGCGTCGGCACTGCCTCGGATGCCGCCATCGCCATGGAGCTGGGCGCCGATGGCGTCCTCATGAATACCGCCATCGCCCTCGCCGACGACGCCGAAAAAATGGCCCGCGCCATGAAGCTGGCCGTGGAAGCCGGCCGTCTGGCTTTCGAAGCCGGCCGCATGCCCAAGAAGCTCTACGCGAGCGCCAGCAGCCCGCTCGCGGGAGTGGTGGGTTCGTAGGAAGCTACGCGAAGGGATTCGCGACCAGGATTCCGAAATACTTTTGGCCTGGGTTCAGATCCTCCGACCAGATGCGCGCACAACCGGCGCGTTCGGCGGCGGCGATGATCATGCCATCGTAAAAATGGATGCCATATTCTGCCCGCGCCTCGACCGCACGCTGGACCATCTCGCAATCAGGGGTCACCAGCGGGATTGCCGCAATGGCGTCCAGGACAACGGTCATTTGCTCCGGCCGCAAAGGCGGCGACGCTTTGTGGAGTAGCGTTACGCTGAGTTCAGCGAGCACTTGAACCGAAATCGCCGCCGCTCCATTAAGTGCCGCCGCAACCAGCTTCTGCGCCGCAAGTTGTTTACTTCGGTCGACCCGGTCGTAGGCATAGACCAGAACGTTAGTATCCAGGAAGTCAGGAGCGGACATGGAGATCGGCACGAGTCCAAGTTGGCTTGCCGATGTGGACCTGTACAGTCTCGAAGCTCCGCTCGAGGGCCGCACGCTCGCGGCGCTTGCGCCCGGACGCGGCCTCGACCGCAGCCGTTTTCTCCAGATAGTCGCGCACCATGCCGGTAAGCGTGGTCTCCCGTTCGGCTGCGATCTTGCGGACCTTCTTGACCAGATCGTCCTCCAGCGTGAGGGTGATGTTCATATACCCATAATAAGGGTAAGCCGGATCAAGAGCAAGCTCCGGATCTCGACTACATTGGGAGGCCCTCGAACACCCTCGGGCCCTCCCCGCACGCATTGTGAATTTTCACATTTACATCCAGCATGGCCCGTAACTGACAGGTACGCCTTTCGCCTTCTCCGGGCATTGGTAAACCATGCCCCACCCGCTTGAAGACCCGTGTTACTATTCCGTTTTGCCAACAGGGAGCCAAGCGTGAAGGTCTACGAGAGCAAGGATATACGGAACGTCGGATTGGTGGGCCACGGCGATTCCGGCAAGACGTCGCTCACCGCCGGCTTGTTGTTCACCGCGGGCGCTGCCAACCGGCTGCTGCGCGTCGATGAGGGCAACACCGTCACCGATTTTGATGAAGAGGAAATCTCCCGCAAAATCACTATCTCGACAGCCATCGCCGTGGCGGAATGGAAGAAAGCCAAGATCAATATCCTGGATACTCCCGGCTACAACATCTTCATTAACGACACGCGTGCCTCCCTGGTGGCGGCAGATTCGGCCCTGGTCTTGGTCGATGGCGTCTCCGGTGTCGAAGTGCAGACCGAGAAAGTCTGGGATTTCACCAACGATTTCAAGCTCGCCCGCGCCATCGTCATCAACAAGCTGGACCGTGAGCGCGCCGACTTCGCCCGCACCCTCGAGAACGTGCAGGCAGCCTTCGGCCGTTCGGCCGTGCCGATCCAGATCCCCATCGGCGTCGAACGCGATTTCTCGGGTGTGGTCGATCTGGTCCGGATGAAAGCGTACACCTACGCTGCCGACGGCGACGGTAAAGGCAAAGAGGGCGAAATTCCCTCCGATTTGGCCGACGCCGCCAAGGCCGCTCACGACGCCCTGATCGAAATGGTAGCCGAGGGCAATGACGCCCTGATGGAAGAATTCTTCGACAAGGGTACGCTGGCGCCCGAACAAATCGACGCCGGCCTCAAGCAGGCCATCCGCGAGATGCGCATCTTCCCCGTGCTCTGCGCCGGGGCCCTGCACAACGTAGGCAGCGACCTGATCCTCAACTTCGTGGTGGAGAACCTGCCCGCCCCCACCGAGCGCGACGGCTTCGCGAGCGTCGCCGACGGCGCCGAATCCACGCAGAAAATCGCCGAGACCGGCCCCGCCTCCCTGTTCGTCTTCAAGACCACGGCCGATCCCTTCGCCGGGCGCATCACCTATTTCAAGGTCGTCACCGGGGTGGTCAAGAACGACGCCGCCTTACAGAATCTCACGCGCAGCTCGACTGAGCGGCTGGCCCACCTCAGCAGCCCGCAGGGCAAGACGCTGCAGCCCGTGACCGAACTGCACGCGGGCGATTTGGGCGCGGTAGCCAAACTGAAAGATACGCTGACCGGCGACACCCTGGCGGACAAGGGTTTCACCGTCACTTACCCGCCCGTAAAGCTGCCCGAGCCTTCCATCGCCTTCGCCATCGAAGCCAAGTCGCGCAACGACGAAGATCGCATGGGCAACGCCGTACACCGCATCCTCGAAGAGGACCAGTCGCTGCGCTTTTACCGCGACCCGCAAACCCGCGAGTTTCTGCTCGCCGGCGCCGGCCAGCAGCACGTCGAGATCGTGGTCAGCCGGTTGAAGAAGCGCTACAGCGTGGACGTCACGCTCAAGGCGCCCAAGATTCCTTACCGCGAGACCATTCGCGGGCACGCCGACGTGCAGGGCCGCCACAAGAAGCAGACCGGCGGCCACGGCCAGTTCGGCGATTGCTGGATCAAAATGGATCCGTTGCCGCGCGGCGCCAAGTTTGAGTTCGCCAATGAGATCTTCGGCGGCGCCATCCCGCGCAACTTCATCCCGGCGGTGGAAAAAGGGATTGTGGAAACCGCCGAAAAGGGATTCCTGGCCGGCTACCCCATGGTCGATTTCAAGGTCACCGTCTACGACGGCTCCTACCACGATGTCGACAGCTCGGAACTGGCTTTCAAACTGGCCGCCCGCAAAGCCTTTAAGGCCGCCATGCAGGAAGCCAAGCCCACCCTGCTGGAACCGATCATGAACGTGGAAATCCAGGCGCCCGGTGAGTACGCCGGCGATCTGATGGGCGATCTGAACAGTCGCCGCGGCCGCATCTCCGGCAATGAGACCAAAGGCAGCTCCACCATCATCCGCGCCCAGGTGCCGATGGCCGAAATGCTGAGCTATCAAAGCGACCTGACCGCCATGACGCAGGGCCGCGCGTCCTTCTCGATGGAATTCGATCACTACGATTTCGTGCCTCAGTTACAGGCCGACAAGATCATTGCGGCGGCCAAAGCCGCCAAGACGGGTGAAGAGGAAGAAGAGGAATAACGACACAGTGCAGGTGTTGCTGGTATACAAGGCAGTTATTGCCGATAAGGAGTAGTCCGAGCATTACCTTACGCCAGTTGCATAACACACTCACGGTGTTGTAATGTTTGATCGTACCCCTCTGGGCGAAGTTACGGTAAGTGCTTTAGAATCTTTCGTTGAGTGTGTGAATGAACGCGCGAACTCAGACGCTCTCTTCGATCATCGTGCTTGCCGGGGCCTCCGTCATCGCCGGATGCGGAATTAACCAGCACTCCAGCTTCCAAAACGCCTTCTTACCGCCGCACGCCCATTCCGGGCCTGTCGATCTTGACCGGGACCACCCGCCGCTGGTCGAGCCCAACATCTATATCAAGGATGTGCCCGGCTTCCTGCTCAGCGAACCGCAGGTACCTCGCCGCACTCGCGGCGACGAGCTGGTGGAAGAAGCGGAGCGCCACTTCGTCGCCGGCAAGCAGGCCTATGAGACCGGACACTTCGCCGCGGCGCGGCAGGAATTCGACCTGGCGATTGATGCCATGCTGGATGCTTCCGATCTGGATCCGGCCGACCGTCAGGCGTACGAGCGGCGGATGGACCAATTGGTGGACGCCATTCACAGTTATGACCTGGCTGCCTTGGGCGCCTCCGATTCGAGCGAAGAGGGCCGCTTCGACAAGGCGCCGCTCGAAGACATCCTGCAAATGACCTTCCCGGTGGACCCCAAAATCAAGGGGCAAGTGCTCGAGCAGGTGGCGGCCACGGTTTCGCAGTTACCGCTATCGGTCACTGACGCGGTGCTCGGTTACGTCAACTACTTTTCCAACCGGGGACACGGGACAATCGCGGTGGCCATGCAGCGTTCCGGCCGCTACCGCCCGATGATCCAGCGCATTCTGGACGAGGAGGGCGTGCCGCAGGAGTTGATTCACCTCGCGCAAGCGGAATCGGGCTTCATGCCGCGCGCCATGTCCAGCGCCCGCGCCGCCGGCATGTGGCAGTTTTTGGTTTGGCGCGGCGGCGAATACGGACTCGAGCACACGGCGTACACCGACGACCGGCTGGACCCGGAGAAAGCCACCCGCGCCGCCGCCCGTCATCTGCACGACCTGTACAACATGTTCGGCGACTGGTACCTCGCGCTGGCCGCCTATAACTGCGGCCCGCTAACCGTGCAATCGGCCGTCGAAAGGACCGGCTACGCCGATTTCTGGGAGCTGCGCGCGCGCGGCGTGTTGCCCGTCGAAACCACCAACTACGTACCCATCATCCTGGCCATGACGATCATGGAGAAGAACGCGCAAGCTTACGGTCTGGACCAGGTGCAAATGGACCCGCCGATCGAGTACGACACCGTCGAGCTTACCGCCCTCACTTCGGTCTCTTTGATCGCCGACGTCACCGACACCTCGGTTCCCGAGCTGGCCGCGTTGAATCCAGCCTTGCTGGGCAATCTGGCGCCGGCCCACTACGCGGTACACGTGCCTAAGGGCGCGGGCACGCGGCTAACGGCCGCACTGGCTCTGATTCCCGCCGAGCATCGCGCCGCGTGGCGCCTGCACCGGGTGGCGCCGGGAGAGACGCTGGCCTTGATCGGCAGCCGGTTTGGCGTCTCCACCGCAAGCCTGCTGGCGGCCAACAGCCTGCCCGCGCATGCTGCCGTCGAAGGCGACCTGCTGGTGATCCCGAGCGCTGCCCGCCCCGCGCCGGCGTCACGACGCGCCGCACCGAGACACACGGTGGCCAGCCGCGCGAGCTCGCATTCTTCTCCCAACACTCGATCCGCGGCAGCCGCGCACAGCGCCCCGGCGGCGCATCCAGTGGCAGCCAGGCAGCGCTCCGGCGCGGCTCCGGCCAAGAGAGCGCTCAGCCCGTCGGCCGCTGCGCAACGCCCAGCGGCGAAGCCCGCCACGCTGGTCGCGCACTCCGCGACGAGATAGCCTCGCGCGATTTTTCTTGCGACATACCGTTTTCACTATTGCCTCTTTTGGAAAAAGGGGTATTCTAGGGTTGATTGTGCCCAGACGCAGGAGGCTTGGCGAATGTCGCATCGCTCACTGATCGTTGCAAAGGACGAAGAAGAGATGGAAGACTTCCACGACTACGAAGACGAAGAGCAAGAGGACTTGGAATCTAAGCTCGACGAATACGACGAGGAAGACGACGAAGAAGAAGACGAGGTCATCATGGAAATCGATATTGTGGAAGGCGCAGCTCCTCCCGTAGCCCAGCCGGCGCCGGCTGAGTCCGGGCCGTCGGAACCCGCGGCCGTTGTGGAAGCCCCGCCCAAGAAGCCCGTGAAGAAGGCCACTGCGCCCAAGCCGGCTCCAGTGAAAAAGGCGGCGGCAAAAGCGCCCGCCAAGAAGACCGTGGTCAAGAAGGTCGCCAAGAAGGTGATCGCGAAAAAGGCCGCCAAAAAGGCGCCCGCCAAGAAGGCCGCCAAGAAGGCGCCGGTGAAAAAGGCCGTCAAGAAGGCGGCGCCGAAGAAGGTCGCCAAGAAGGCCGCGGCTAAGAAGAAGCGGTAAGAGGAAGCGGGAGCGAGTTCCGCCGTTCCCGCTATTCTTCCTGGTTCACCACCTGCCGGCAGCGCAGGAACAGCTCCAGCAGCGCCTCCGCGTGCTCCTCCGCCGAATGGGCGCCGGGCTTGCCGGAAAAACCTGCCGAGGACTGCGGCGACTTGCCGTAGCCGGTTTGCAGGGCGATGAACCGCATCAATTCCAGCGCGACTTCGTCTTTCGTGCGTCCACCCGCAGCGGGCGCTTGGGCGTCGGCTCCGGACTCGTTAGTCGGGGTTCCAGTTTCCGCCATCTGTGATCTTCTCCTCCGTGTGCTACAACTCTAGGTTACCCGATTTTCCAGCCGATGCCGCTTAGCGCTGTCCGGCACATCCGAAAAATGCGAGGAGGCGCCCAGTCTCATCTCATGGAAGCCGACGACGGCCAGTGGTACGTCGTCAAGTTCCGCAATAATCCCCAACACCACCGCGTCCTGGTCAATGAGCTGCTCGCTTCCCGCCTGCTCGCTTACCTGCAGGTCGCGGCTCCGGAAACGGCCTTGGTGCGGCTGAGCGAGGAATTTCTCGCCGCCAACCCCGACATCCACCTGACTCTCGGCAGCCGGCGGATTCCGGTCGAACCAGGCTGGCATTTCGGCTCGCGCTACCCGGGCGACCCGGCGCGCACGGCGGTCTACGATTACCTGCCCGATGCGCTGCTGCCCAAGGTGGCCAACCTGGAGGACTTCCGCGCCATCCTGGTCTTCGACAAATGGGTCGGCAACGCCGACGGCCGGCAGAGCATCTTCTACCGCGCCCTGGTGCGCCACGCCGAATCCGCCGGCGGCAGCCTGGGCTTCGTGGCGCGCATGATCGATCACGGCTTCGCATTTAACGGTCCCTACTGGGATTTCCCGGACTCGCCTTTGCAAGGCCTCTACCCACGCCGCCTGGTGTATGAAAGCGTGCGTTCGCTCGACGATTTCGAACCCTGGCTCGGTCAGACCATGCACTTCCCGGAAGAGGTGATGGACCAGGCCTGGAAAGCCATCCCGCCCGAGTGGATCGAAAACGAAGAGGACGCCATGGCGCAACTGCTCGACCGCCTCTTCGAGCGACGCAAATTGCTCCCCGAGCTGATCGCCGCCTGCCGTCAGTCCCGCTCCAACCCGTTCCCCAACTGGTGACGTGGCGCGGGCACTCTTGCCTGCTGTGTCGAGACTCATCTCGACATTTCTTTTCTTCGCTGATGCGGCCGGGACTCTGCCGCAGCCAAGAAAAGTCGCCACGACTGGCGACTCTGCAGGCCGACGGCCCGCGCCACGCTTCATTTCCTGCGAACGCTGCCCCCTCCGCCATCGTAATGGACCATATGGGCACATTCGCTTTCGACATTCGCTATGCGTTCCGCATGTTGGCCAGGAATCCCGGGTTTGCCACCATCGCGATTGTGGCGCTGGCGCTGGGGATCGGCGTCAACACCGCCATCTTCACAGTTGTGAACGCGGTGCTGCTGCAACCTCTGCCGTACGCAGAACCCGACCGGATTGTAGAGCTCGCCCGCGGATATCCGAACGGCCGGGAAACCTCCATCTCCATTCCCAAGTTCATGGTCTGGAAGGACAACCATGTTTTCCAGTCGATGACCCTCTACGCCGTCGGGGCCGCCGGAATGAACCTGGGCGCCGGTGACCGGCCGGAGCAGGTGAAGACCCTCCAGGTTTCCTCGGGCTTCTTCCAGGTCTTTGGCGTAGGCCCGGCGGCGGGACGCACCTTCACTGCTTCCGAAGATGTGCCGAACGGTCCGGCGTTGGCTGTGCTGACGCATGAAGTGTGGCAGGCACGCCTCGGTGGCGACCCGCGCATCGTCGGCCGCTCAGTGCTGCTCAACGGGCAGCCTTACACCGTGCTCGGCGTGTTGCCCAAGGGTTTCCGCTCGGAGCCGCGGGCGGAGGTCTTCCTGCCGCTCCAGGCCGATCCGCAGTCCACCAACCAGGGTCATTATCTGAATGTTGCCGCGCGCCTCAAGCCCGGCGTGACCCTGTCTTTGGCGCGCGCGGAGATGAAAATCGCCGGCGAACGCTTCCGCAAGGACAATCCGAAGTGGATGGACAAGGAAGAATCCGTGGCTGTGACGCCCATGCGCGAAGCTAGCGTAAGCGACATTAAGACGGCCCTGCTGGTTCTGCTGGGCGCGGTGGGATTCGTGTTGCTGATCGCCTGCGCCAACGTGGCCAACCTGTTGCTCGCGCGAGCCGCCGCCCGCCAGCGCGAAATTGCAGTGCGCGCGGCCGTGGGCGCCGGCCGCTGGCGGGTGGTGCGCCAACTGCTCACCGAAAGCGTCCTGCTGGCCGGAATCGGCGGCGTACTCGGCTACGCGCTCGGTTCCTGGGGAGTGCGCATGCTGCTACTGCTGGTCCCGGCCAATATTCCGCGGCTGATGGATGCCGACGGTGTGCGCGCGGTGGCGCCGCCGCTCGACTGGCGCGTGGCCGCGTTCACCCTGGCCGCCGCGCTGCTCACCGGTATTCTCTTTGGCCTGATCCCGGCGCTGCAAGCGTCCAAGCTCGATCTGGTATCGGCCCTCAAGGAAGCCGGCAACCGCTCCGGCACCAGCCGCCGCCACAACCGCGCACGGTCCTCCCTGGTGGTGGCCGAAGTGGCGCTGGTGCTGGTGCTGGTGGCCGGCGCCGCGCTGCTCATACGCACTTTCGTCGGCCTCAGCAACGCCCAACCGGGTATCGACCCGCACAATGTGCTCACGCTCGAAACCTCGCTCACCAGCGGCGCCTATTCCACGACGGCCAAGATCGACGCGTTCACCGTCGATACCCTGCGCCGCATCGAGAGCATCCCCGGCGTGGAGGCTGCCGCGGCCATGCTGGTCCTTCCCGCTGGCAACATGGGGATCGATCTGCCGTTCAACATCGCCGGCAAGCCGCCCGCCAAGGGCAACCCGTACAACGGCGACGAGCAATACCGCTACGTTGCCGGCCATTATTTTCAGGCGTTCCGCATCCCGCTGCTGCGCGGACGCCGTTTCACCGAGACCGACACCGGCAATTCCGCACCAGTGGTGATCGTCAATCAGGACATGGCCAAGCACTATTGGCCCAATCAAGACCCCGTTGGCCAGGTGATCACCATTGGCCTGGGTCTGGGCCCGCAGTTCGCGGACCCTCCGCGGGAGATCGTCGGCGTGGTGGGAACGGTCAAGGAACGCGGCGTGGCCAATGGCGATGTTGGCGTGATGTACCTGCCGGCAGCCCAGGTGCCACAGGGAATGATGGAACTGGTGCGCCAGATCATACCGCTGGCATGGGCAGTGCGTTCGCCCGGCGACCCGATGACTCTCCACGCCGCCGTGCAGAGCGAAATTCAGGCCGTCGACGCCACCATGACGGTTTCACGCGTCCAGCCGATGGAGAAGGTTCTCGCGGCAACCATGGCCCGGCAGAACTTCAACATGCTGCTGCTCACCATTTTTGCCGTGATTGCGCTGCTGCTGGCGGCCATCGGGATCTACGGCGTGATGTCGTACTCGGTCGAACAACGCACCCAGGAAATCGGCATCCGCATGGCCTTGGGATCCAGCCGCGGCGACGTGCTGAAGCTGATGCTGGTGGCAGGCTTGCAACTGGCCGGCATCGGCGTGGCGATCGGCCTGGCGCTGGCCTACCTGCTGACGCGCTTCCTCGCCAGCTTGCTGTTCAGCGTGAAGGCCGGCGACCCGTGGACGCTCGCCGCGGTGGCTGCCATCCTCGCCACGGTGGCTCTGATCGCAACCTACATCCCCGCCCGCCGCGCCGCCGCCACCGACCCCGGCAAGGCGCTGCACTATCAATAGTGGGAACGCCGGCGATCTTGGCCGCCGGTGTTCTTGCGTCTGACACGCGCCGGTAAGACACGGACGGCAAGACGAGATCGCCGGCGTTACCGGGGCTTTGGCGAAGCGTGACGACAGAAATCGATCGTCTGCCCTACCTTAGTTTCCGATAGCCGTGTATAGCGTTTGCGTGCCGGCCACGCCTCCCAGCTTGAAGGTGACCGGGGTCAGATCGTTGGCGGCCACGTTGGGCACCACTACGTTGAACTGGTACAGGCCCACCGATCCGGGCGTTAGGCCGGCATATTTCACCGTGGCCGGCGTACCGTCAAAAAAGATCTGGAAAGACCCCGTGGGCAAGGTGTTGCCGAGGCCCTGCGCGATCTGCCCGGCGGGTAAGTTCGTCGTTACCGGGCCAAAGCCGATGCCGTACAGAATAATCGTGTCTCCGGGCTGGGCACGCTGGCTGGTGTCGCCGCTGACCGCGCCGGGTGGCAAAACGAAGGTCGCGAAATCCGGAAACAGGGCGCCCACGTATTGGTTTCCGCCGACCGCGAGCGACGCCGGAGCCCAAAAGCCCGGCGCCGTGGCTCCGATGGCGATGGTTTGTGGCTGGCTGACATTCGATCCCACGGTCACCACGACCGGCTGCGTGCCGGTGGGAGCCGTGGAAGGTACCTGCACATTTACCTGGCCAGGGCTGATGTACTCGACATACGCGGGCTGGCCGCCGATGGTGACCGACGTGCCATCGAGCGCCGTGGGGGCGTTGTTGCCGTTGAAATCGGTGGTGGCCCACGCGCGCGAATCGGTTGCCAAATTGGAGCCGTAGATTTCGATCCACGAGCCCGGCGCGGGCGAGGCCAGCGCGCCAAACTGGTAAGCGCTGGTCACGCCTCCCTTGCTGACCGCCGGCAGGCTGGATGCGCTGGAAACCGTCAGTTCCCGCACCAGGTCGTTCTGGGTATCGGCGATATAAACGTCGCCGGAGTTATCCGCGAAAACGCCCACCGGGAAGTACATCTCGGCGCCGGTGGCGGCCGAGCCGTTGCCGGAGTAGCCCGGGATGCCATTGCCGGCGACGGTGACTACGTTGCCGCTGGGAAGCAGCTTGCGAATGCGGAAGTTGCTCTTATCGGCGATGTAGATGCTTCCCGAAGCATCCAATGCGATGCCTGACGGGCTGGAAAACTCGGCCTGCAGCGCGGGCCCATCGTTAAACCCCGCCGTGCCATTGCCGGCAACGGTGTTGATGATGCCGTTGGGCGTCACTACGCGCAGACGCTCGTTTTCGGTGTCGCTGAAGTAGACGTTACCGGAGGTATTGTCCACCGCGATGGAGTAGGGCTTGTTCAGTTTCGCCTGTGTGGCCGGCCCGCCATCGCCCTGGTAAAGGGGGTAGCTGCATTGCCCGGCGAAGGTGTGAATGTTCTTGTCCGGGGTCACGATGCGGATGCAGTCGTTGTTGCTGTCGGCGATGTATAGATTGCCGGCCGCATCGAAGGCCACGCTGGTGGGCTCCGACAGGCTGGCGTCGGTGGCCGGGCCGCCATCTCCGCTGTAGGCAGAAGCGTTATTCCCGGCGACCGTCGAGATGATGCCGCTCGGGTTCACCATGCGGATCACTTGATTTCCGGTATCGGCGATATACATGTTGCCCGCGCTATCGAACGCGATTCCGTTGGGCTGGTTCAGCGAGGCGCTGGTGGCCTTGCCACCATCTCCGGCGTAGACCTCGGCCGTACTGGAGCCTGCGACAGTGCTGATGATGCCGTTCGGGGTAACCTTGCGGATCCGGTCGTTGTCCTTGTCGACAATATAGACGTTTTGGCTGGAATCCAGCCAGATGCCTGTCGGACCGGCGAGCTGGGCGCTGAGAGCTTGCCCGCCATCCCCGGCGAATCCCGCCGTCGGCAATGCCGGAGGCACCGGCGCCGTTCCGGCGAAAAGTGAAATGTTGTATGTCTGGGCACAGGCAAGCGCCGGCAGTAGGATGACCCAAGCTGCCACGTACAAGCGGACTGTGCGATTCCGGCGGCCGATTCGGCCTTCCGGCCAGTAGTAATGGCGAGACACGATTATCTTGTTCCTTTCGTTCCCCGATCCCCTCTATGCAAACACCCTTAGCCTCTTATAACACTAAGAAGGGTCAAAGAGCGGACCGGGGGCGCAGGGCAGGGTATCTGTTGGACGCAGCGCGCGGCGATTGGGTTACGCTCGCTCACCCGATTCCCAACTCGTCGATGCGCTCGACCGGCTTGCCGCAGCTTCGGCAAAGCAGGGCACCGCAGTCGCCGCAAAGCAGGGGATCGGGAGTGGGTTGGGCGCAATTCGGGCAGTAAAACTCGGCGGCGGCGGGCTTCGCGTCGGACATGTTGCCATTATCGCGCCGCTGGAAGCGCCCAGGGTGAATCAACGCAGAGGAACGCAGATCAAGAAGAACTGACTGATCCGCGTTCCTCTGTGGTCCTCCTGGCCCAGGGTGCTTTGGCAGAGTTTTTCGGCGCCCTCCTGGAGGCCGTGCAAGGTGTTAGTGTCGAGTTGCGGCAACCTGCCACCGGAGGTCGGCGGGCAGGTGGTTTTGGATCGAAAAGGGAGACCGGGAGAATTCTATGCAGAATGCTTCCATCCAGAGGATCCTTGTTATGATCCTCGCTTCGGCGGCGCCATTGGCGACCGCCAACGAAGGGCTGCTGGATGCGGTGATCAGCGACAGTTTCTGCGCCACCAGCCACAAGAATCTGAAGGCGGGCTCTGACGAACTCTGCGTCCGGAGTTGCGTGAGAAGTGGGGCCAAGTACGTCATGTGGGACGGCCGGAACGCCTACGTGTTGAGCGACCAGAAGGCGGCCGAGCCGTGGGCTGGCAAGAAGGTCAGAGTGCTGGCTACGTTGGACGCGAAGACCATGGAGGTGCGCGTCATCTCCATCGTGGCCCGCTGAGCGCTCACCAAGAAGTTCCGTTTAGAAATTGCAATAGGCGGGAAATCGAAAGGAAGAACGAGGATTCCCATGAGAAAAATCATCGTGATGATATTCGCATCAGCGGCGCTGGTGCTGGCCGCCGATCAGACCTTTACCGGCGTAGTCACCGACGACATGTGCGGCGGAAGTCACAAAGACATGAACATGGGGCCGGACGAGAAGTGCGTGATCGAGTGCGTGCGGGGCGGAGCCAAGTACGCGCTGTGGGACGGTAAGCAGACCTATGTCCTCAGCGATCAGAAAGAGGCCGCCAAGTTCCCCGCCAAAAAAGTGATCGTGAAAGGCACTCTGGACGCCAAAGCGAAAACTATTCAGGTCAGCTCCATCGTCGCGGCGAAATAAGCGGCGGTAGGACGGGCCATCGCCTTTTGTGGCCTGTCGCGCCTCGCTCGGGAATCCTGGCAAATCACCGGCGACAGGATCGCCGGCGTTACAGGGGTACCAACTTGCGGCGGAGGCCAATGAGATGGCGGATCACGAGAACAGTCTTAAACGGGCTCACGATGCCGGGTCGGCGGCGAAGGGGGCCGCGTTCGAGCAATTCCGCCGTAACCCGGAGAAGTTCCTACGACTGGGAACGGCGGAATGGCGATACCGGGTGTTGGGCACCGCGGCTCCGGTGCTCTTGGCGATCCCAGGCGGCGAATTAGTAAATGACCTAGGTTTCGAGTTCGCGTTAGCTATTAGTGACACGCACCGCGTAGTCTATCCAGCCTACCCCAACGTTTCCTCCATCGAAGAGCTGGCGGACGGCCTGTGCACAATTCTGGATGCCGAGAAGATCGGGCAGGCCGCGATCCTCGGAGCGTCGTTCGGAGGTGCGGTGGCTCAGGTGTGTGTCCGCCGGCATCCGGACCGGATCAGCGCGCTCATTCTGTCCAACACAGGTGTTCCGATGCGGCATCTGGCGCCGGCGAAGGGACTCCTCGAATTGATCTTTCGCGCGATACCGTGGCCGGTCGCAACCGCTCTTTTGCGTAAGCCTTTGATCAACGTGGTTGACCCGTCCGGCGAAGCCAGCGCATTCTGGACAGCGTATCTCGATGAGTTGCTTCGATCGAGACTCACCAAGGCCGACCTCCTGTCGAATCTTCGCATCCAGCATGATTACTACCGTCGCTTCCACTTCATGCCGGAGGATCTGAAAAACTGGCCCGGCAGGTTGCTGATTGCCGAGTCCGATACGGATGTCCTGGGGCCGCGCCTGCGGCAGGCTCTGCGGCAAACTTACCCCAACGCCGAAGTCCGCACCTTCCACAACGGCGGTCACGGCACCATGTTCTTGCGGTTCGACGAGTACCTGGCCATGGTCAGGCAATTCCTCGACCCCGCAAGGACCGGCGATCGGCGGCGGTAGCCTGCGGGTGGCGGCGAACGCCGCTCAAGGTGGCGTTGGCAATAACCACACAAAGTTGGGGGATGGGTCCCACGAAGGGAAAACGAGCGATAGCGAGGTGATCGAGAGGTGAGAAAACTCTCCCATCCTGTGATAACTTCAGATCATGCGCAGGACCCTTCTGGCAACCGGACTGCTGTTGGCGTCGGGGCTCTCGTTTTGGGTACGCGCCGCCGACTCGGATCGCGATTTTTCCGGGAAGTGGGTCTTGGACACGGCGGCGAGCGAAATACGCTCGCTCGGCCAGGTTGAGTCGTCTCTCACCGTTTCGCAAAGCAACGCGGCCATGCTGTGCTCCACGGGACCGCTGGGGTGGTCGTATGCGCTCGATGGCAGCGAGACCCGGAAGCGCGTCGGCGACGAATCCTGGAACTCCGTCACCAAGTGGGAAGGCGACGCCCTGCTCGTCAACACCTTGGTTTCCGGCCCACGCGATTACACCGTGATGGACCGCTGGGAGCTCTCGCGCGACCACGGCACACTGACGATTACGCGGCAGGTGGTTCGCGCCGGCGCGGAATACGAAGGCCGGCTGGTGTTCCGGCGCGAAGGCGCGCCCGCGGCGGCCGCCCGACCTCCCGCCGCCGGCGTCGCGCCATCCACCCCGCCGCGTCCACCCGAACCGGGCGCCGACCTGCCGCAGCCGGCGCTGACGCAAAGGCCCCAGCCGGGCGTGCCTCCCGATATCACGGTGCCCAAGGGGACGCGCGTTCTGCTGGCGCTGGTCAATGACGTGAGCACGAAGTACGCCAAGGAGGGCGACCGCGTTTATCTGCGCACGGACGCTCCGGTCGCCGCCGGCGGGCGCGTGGTGATACCGCGTTGGAGCGACGTTTCGGGAACCATCACCCGAACCAAGGCGGCCGGCCGCGTCTCCGGCAAGGGTGAGTTATACATCCGGTTCGACTCGCTGATTCTTCCCAACGGTGTGTCGCGCGACTTTCACGCCCGTCCGCCGGGAGACGAAGGCAAGGTCGAGGGCCAGGGCAAATCCGCCGACGGTCGAACCGTGATGGAAGGAGCCGGCATGGGCGCCACAGTGGGCGCCATCACGCATGGACTGGCTGGCGCCGGAGTCGGCGGCGCCGCCGGCGCTCTGGTTGGAGTGCTGGTTTCCCGCAATCAGGACGTGGTGCTGCGCCAGGGCACCCATATCGAAATGGTGCTCGATCGCGACCTGGTGTTTCATCCCGAAGAGCTTCGCTCGACACGTTGACGCACTCCGCGCCCTGAGCGGCAGCGCCAAAGCATCCCGTTATTCCGCGGCTTTCCTGGCGTACGGCGTGCCCACCGGCGACAAGATCGCCGGCGTTACGGGACTATCCGGCGCCATCCGATATCCGCGGCGCAGGAAAAAGCGTGCCTCCGGCCACGCTACCGCCCGTCATCCGGTTCGCTCCGCAGCCCTTCCACCGCCAGGAGCACCAGATCGACGCGGCGGTTATGCGCGCGGCCCTCGTCGGTATCGTTGGTATCCGCGGCGGCGTTCTCGGCATATCCCGCCACGGCCATGCGGGCGCGCGGAATCCGGTAACGGCTCGCCAGAATTTCCAGCATGGCGATGGCGCGGGCCGCCGAAAGCTCCCAGTTGCTGCGGAAGCGCGAGTTGTGGATGGGGACCGCATCGGTGTGGCCTTCCAGGCGCACCGGGTTGGGCAGCGGCTGAATCACCTCGGCAATCTTGTCCAGGGCCGCAAAGCTGGAAGGCGATACCTCGTCCTCTCCGGAAGCGAAAAACCCCGATTCGCGCAAGCTGATCACCAGGCCGCGCGCTTCCAGTTTGAGCCCCACCTTGCCGGCGCGCAGCTCCGTGTCCAGCACGCGGCTGAGCGTCTCCATCGACCGGTTCAAATCCACCGGGCCGGCCCGCGCCGCAATTGGCAGCTCCTCGAACGCATCCGGCTGCACATGTTTGTCTCTGTCATGGCGGCCACGCCCCAGCACGTTCAGAATTGCGTCACTCACCTGGCCGTGCGCCAAGGCCTCCCGCACCGATGCCGACACCTGCCTGGCCTTAACCTTGTCGGCCTGTGTGGAGGCGAACATCACGACAAAAAAGGCGAAGAGCAACGTGACGAAATCGGCGTAAGAAACCATCCAACGTTCGTGGTTCTCGCGGTGATGGGCGGCCCTGCGGATCATCGGCGCCTCACTGCTTTCGGGGGCGTCGCGGGTTGGGGGCTGGGGAACTGGTCCGTGCGGGCGGCGACCGTGCTGGACTGGTCGCGGCGCGGATCGAAGGATTCCAGCTTGAGGCGGATCAGCGTCGGGTTGAGACCCTCGACGATGGCCGCCACTCCCTCCAGCACCATTTCGCGAAGCGCTACCGCCTCGCGCAGCTTGGCGCGCAGCTTGTTGGCCGCCGGCAGGAAGAATATATTCGCCGAACCCACCCCATAAACCGTGGCGACAAACGCCACGGCGATTCCGTGGCCGACCTCCTTCATATTCTCCAAATGCTTCATCACCTGAATCAGGCCCATTACCGCGCCGATGATCCCGATGGTTGGGGCGTAGCCGCCGGCCGCTTCCCAGACCCCGGCTTCGGCCTCCCGCGCCTGCTCGCTCTGCACAATGTCGATTTCCATCATCTTCCGCAACTCCTGCAAGTCGGTGCCGTCTACCGCCAGGCTCAGTGCTTTGCGCAGGAAAGGATCGGGTATGGATTCCGTCTCGCTTTCCAGGCTCACAATACCCTCCCTGCGAGCCCTGCTGGCGCACCGGATCAGGTGGTCGATCACCTCCGAGTGCGATGGCGAGGAATCGAAGAACACGTCGCCGAGCCGGCGCAACGCGCGCAGCACCAGATGCAGCGGCGTAGTCACCAGAACCGCGCCGAAAGTGCCTCCCAGCACGATCATCGCGGCGGTAGTCTGGGCGATATCCTGGATGCTGCCCCGTTCCAGCAGCAGCCCGCCGATGAGCCCCGCCAGCGCCAGGCTGATTCCCGCCAAGGTGGACAAGTCCGGACGCCTGGGCGCACGCGCGGCCAGTCCGCTCCACGCGTCCGGACTGACTCCGATTGGTTGAGGAGAAACCACCGGGACCTTTTGGGGAGCAGTCGCCATGGGACGGTCAACTCGCCCGCGGAAGCGCCGGTTGCGGACTGCCTTGGCCCGAATCCTCGGCAATCTCGTGCCGAGCGGCATCCGGGCCGCAGATCCGCCGCCGGAAAGCCACTACTCGTTCGACAACTTCCTCGGCGCTTTCGCGCACGCGCCAAATCTGCCCGTTCGAGAGCGTGATCACCGTATCCGGTGTCACCTCGATGTGCTCAATCATGTCCGAGTTGAGCACCAGCGGGACGCGGTTCAACCGGGTAAGCCAGATCATTCGATTCCTATGGTTATATCGGCGGGGAACCGCATTTCGTTAACGGATGGCAAGGCGCGGCCGAAGAGCATTGTGAAGTTGGTCCTGGACAGGCTTCGGGGGCGAATGTGAATCCATCAACCGGCTTGGAGACCCAGACCTTTGTTATTCCCCTCTCGCCAAAACGGGGATATCGATCGCGGCCCGGTTCGCCTGCGCTTTCACCGGCTCAGGCCGAGGAGCGCCGGGAACTCCTCGAATCTGTGCTAAACAGTCTGCGAACCCGGCCGGACGATTCCGGCGCCCGCGACGCCTGCCGTTTCTTGTTGCGCCACCTGGCGGCATCGACGCCCGGCCGCTGAGTTTCTTGGCAAGCGCTGAGCCGTTTTTTGGTATGATGGCTTCACTTTGGAGGAGAAGCCATGAGTCCTGCCGCCGCCCGAACGGAAGGCGCGTCGTTTGGCCTTTCCGGCATTGGCCAAATCGCCATCACGATCACCGACCTGGAACGCGCTGTCGCCTTTTACCGCGACACGCTGGGACTGAACCTGCTGTTACAACTGCCGGGCCTGGCGCTTTTCGATTGCGCCGGCGTCCGGCTGATGCTCTCGCCCCCCGAGAAGTCCGGCGAACGGTACAGCTCTATCCTGTACTTCAAGGCTCCGGATATTCAAGCCGCGGCGAAGACTCTGGAAGCCCGTGGCGCGCCGTTCGACCGGCTGCCGCACCTGGTGGCGCACATGCCCGATCACGACCTCTGGATGGCCTTCTTCCGCGACCCCGACCGCAACCTGCTCGCCCTGATGAGCGAACTGCCGCGCGCCGCGCAATAGCCAATCCAAACGGTTTTGCGGAAAACTGGTTGCCCGGAGGCCGTGCCCCCTGGCGATTTTCAGCTCTGGAAGAAGGAGATGCCGGCGATACCCGCCGCGCCGGCGGCCAGGCAAAGCGAAGCGTTTTGCGGAGTGATGCCGCCCAGCGCGAACACCGGAATGGAGACGGAGCCGCTGGCTTCCCGTAACGCCTCGAGACCCAGCGGAGCCCCGTAGGCGGCTTTCGAAGGGGTGAAGAAAACCGGTCCGAAGACCGCCAGGTCCGCGCCTCCGGCCTCGGCCGCCCGTAACTCGCTCATAGAATGGGTGGAGACCCCGATCAGGAAGCCCGCCGGCACGATGGTGCGCAACACGCGGGGCGCGAAGGACCCGGATGGCAAATGCACGCCGTGCGCGCCCGCGGCCAGTGCCACGTCGGTGCGCTGATTAACCAGGATGCGCGCTCCGTGCGGGTTCGGCAGCTCGAGCACCCGGCGCACCAGCGTGCATAACTCGCGCGCGGGCAGATCTTTTTCACGGACCTGGATGTACTCCACGCCGTTCAAGAGCGCGCGTCCGACCAACCCCATCAGCGGTTCGACGCCGCCCGCGGAACGCCGGTCGGTGATGCAGTAACGGAGCACCTCGCGGTTCACCCCACCATCCGCATCAAATTCCGGCCGCAGATCAGGCTGGCTTCCAACCGATCGCCGGCGGGGCCGCGCCAGTGGGTTTCCAGGCTGAACCAGCCGCAGTAGCCGTCGCGGCGCAGGGCGGCAATCTGGCCGGCCCAATCGATGCTGCCGGTGCCCAGTTCCAGCCACTCCGGGGTGTGGCCAGTGACCCGGCAGTCCTTGGCATGCACGTGGGCGATGCGGCTGGCGGTAAGTTTGGCGTATCCTTCGGGGAACGGCGATTCGCCGGCGACCAGCGCGTTAGCCGGGTCCCAGATGAGCTGCAAATTGGGATGCGCGACTCGGGCGAACAGGCGCGCGGCTTCGGGCGCGGTCCCGATATTGCACGCGTGCTCGTTTTCGATGCCGATGACGATTCCGGCGGGCGCGGCCAGCTCCGCCAGGCCGGCCAGCGCCTCCGCGATGCGGTCGAAGCAGGCGTCGGGCTCGACCGTGCGCCAGAAGGAAAACACGCGCACGATGCGCGCGCCTGTGCGGCCGGCGATCTCGATCGCCCGGCGCGCCAGCCGCGGCTGATCCGCGAACGTGTGTTGGGCGGCGAACACGTCCTGCTGGAAGCGCGTATCCACCTGGGGCGCGTCCGGCAGCACGCACTTGAACACCGGCGAGGCGATGGACACGATTTCGAGGCCGCATGATCGAAGGATCGCGATCGCGCGGTCCACTTCCTTGTCTGTCAGGTCGATGATGTTCCTGCCGGAGACCATGCGCAGCTCGGCTCCCGTCATGCCCAGCGAGGCGATGGCGCGCGCGGCGGTTTCCAGATCCGGAGAGAACTCATCGGTGATGGCGGCTACGGGAGAGTGGGGCATGGGTGAGACTTGTGGCGTTCCGATCGGCGGCGCAGGATCGCGCGCAGGAAGAATTGTCGAGACGACTCTCGACACAGCCGGCTTGACAGCCCGCGCCACGGTGCCGCGAAGGCTAAACGGCGGCCCATTGCTATATCGCTCGCACGCATGGAAGTTCTCATTGTAGTCAAACCGGTGTGCGGTGTGACAAGTGGGGGTCTCCAGAAGATTCTTGCAACAGGGCCACGAATTCGGCATGATAGCGTGAGGAGAAAACGATGCTCAGTGGTTTCAAGAAGTTCGTGATGCGCGGCAACGTAGTAGACCTGGCGGTGGCCGTGGTGATGGGCGGCGCCTTCGGAGCGGTGGTGACAGCGCTGGTAAAGGACCTTCTCACGCCGATCATCGCGGCCGCGGTGGGGAAACCGGACTTTTCCGGAATTGCTTTTACCATCAATGGCAGCAAGTTCCCGATTGGGGACTTTATCAATGCCGCGGTGGGATTCCTGCTGATCGCGCTGGCGATTTACGTTTTCGTGATCGTGCCGATGAATGCGCTGACGGCCCGCCTGAACCGCGGCGAAGTGCCACCCGATCCCACCACCAAGAAGTGCCCCGAATGCCTGAGCGAAGTTCCCATCGCGGCCAAGCGCTGCGCCTTCTGCACCAGCACGCTGGGGTAGGTGGGCCGTAGCGCGGGCGGTCGCCTGCGTTACCGGGGTTTTCCATGGAATCGCGCGGGCAGGTGGCCCATCCTGACAGGGTCGAAGAACCGCCCCGATGGTCCCGGAATCCCGGCAAATCACCGGCGACAAGATCGCCGGCGTTACCGGGGTTTTCCATGGAATCGCGCGGGCAGGTGGCCCATCCTGACAGGGTCGAAGAACCGCCCCGACGGTACCGGAATCTCGGCAAATCACCGGCGACAAGATCGCCGGCGTTACCGGGGTTTTCCATGGAACTACCGGGCCAGCGGCCCATCCTGACAGGGTCGAAGAACCGCCCCGATGGTCCCGGAATCCCGGCAAATCACCGGCGACAAGATCGCCGGCGTTACCGGGGTTTTGCATGGAATCGCGCGGCCTGGCGGCCCATCCCAACAGACGGCGAAGACCGATCGCCCGTCCCGCTTACTCGCACACCGCAGGCGTGAGCATCCACTTCAGAACGCCTTTGGGCTCGCGCGCCACCGGCGCGCAATCGATGCGCACCAGCGCGGCCTTCTTCATATCCACCTGGAGCGCCGGGCTGCCCAGCAGGAAGGCGGCCATCGTACTCATCAGTGGCTGGTGGCTGGCCAGCAGAATCGCCGGTTCCTCGCCGCGCCGCCGGATCTCTTCCCAGAGATCGTATGGCGAGGCCTCCGGAACTAAGGCGCTCGACTCCACCACCTTGCCTTTGTATTCGAGCGCCTCCGCCGCCACCGCCGCGGTTTCCAGTGCACGCCGCAGCGGGCTGGAGAGAATCGACGCCGGCCGCACTCCCGCCGCGCCGGCGCGCCGCAGCACGCGGCGCAGTTTCTCCTTGCCTTCCGCCGTCAACGCTCGGTCCGCATCCGACTGCCCGGGACGGGCGGCTTCGGCGATGCCGTGCCGCAATAAGTAGATCTGCATCCTGTTCAGCCGCCTATTTTACTTTACAACCTGCGGTGTCGCCAGGCCGCGCACCAGCATTCGCGCCAGGTCCGCGATCAACAGCGAGCCTGGGTTATCCGGCCCCCAATCGGGTTGCGGGATGCCATCCACGGTGATCGCCATGGCGATCCGCCCCGACTTCGAGTAAACGATCCCAACATCGGAGCGCAACGCATCGAGCGCTCCGGTCTTGTTGGCGACTTCCAGATCGCCGAACGGGCGCCGGATGCCGGTCGTATCCTGGCAACGCTTCATCACCGCGATCATCTCGCGCGACGCCTCCGCACTCACCAATTCCCCGCGCTCTATTCTCTCGACCAGCGCAACCATGTCGCGCGGCGTGGAAACGCCGATGCCGTACTTCTGGTTCTTCTCCAGCCTGCCCGCCGCCGAGACGCCCGCCGGGCCGTTCTTGCCGAGAATCTTGCGCAGCGCGCGCGTGGAGCTCAGGCCGATGCGGTCCAGATAGGCGTTGACGCGGTCGGCGGGAAAGCGCTCCAGGATCATGTTGGTGGCGGTGTTGTCGCTGAGCGCCATCATCAGGTGCATCACGTCCGCGAGCGGCAGTTGGACGCCGTCGGAAAGCTCGCTTTCGATTACGCCGGCGCCGGAGACTTTCTCGGCCTGGGTAATGGTTAGCCGCTCGCTCCATTGCAATTCGCCGCGAGCCACCGCGTCGAACAGCGCCGCCATTACGGTCAGCTTGATGGTGCTGGCCGTGCGCACCGGTTCGTTCTCGCGGATGCCGATGGTTCCCCCACTGTCCAAATTCTTGGCGTAGAGCGAAACCTCGCCCGGAACGCCGGCGATGCGCTGGCGCAACTGGCCGGCCAGCGGCTGCGCGGCGGCGGCGCCGGCCAGCATCAGAAATGCCGCCGCAGCGGCGGCTGGGCCGCGCGCCAGGTGAGTCTCCATCATGCGTTCGATCATAACGCAGGCCGGCGAGAAAATGCCCGTCGCGCTGTCCCCTGAGAGCTTGCTGAAAAACACCAAGAGCACATGGCCACGGGTAAACACAGAGGAACACAGATTGAAAAGAACTCGTTTATCCGTGTTCATCGGTGTTCATCCGTGGCCCAAGAATGTTTTCGTGGCGCGCGCGGGACAGTATCGCCGGGATGGAACGGGATTACAATTGCGTGGGGACGCCCGCATGGACAAACTCGTCTTGAGCGACATTCGTAACAGAAGTATCCTGGTCACCGGGGCGGGGCGAGGCATCGGGAAGCGGCTCGCGTTGGGATTGGCACAGGCCGGAGCCCGCGTGGGGCTGCTGGCGCGAAGCCAGGCGGAGTTGGATCTGGCCAAGCTCGAAATCGAGCAGGCCGGCGGCAATGCCTTGCGTCTGCGCGCCGACGTGCGCGACCTGGAACAACTGATGGCCGCGGTGGATCGCATGAAGGTGGTGCTGGGCGGAGTGGACGGCCTGGTGGCCGCGGCCGGCGTCCTGGGGCCGGTCGGCCCTCTGCTCACCAGCCGGCCCAAGGCGTGGGCCGAAACCCTGGATATCAACCTTCTCGGAGTCATCAACTCGGTGCGCGCCGTGCTCCCTTCGCTAGTGGAGAAGCGCTCCGGCAAGATCGTCGTCATCGTCTGCGGCGGCGCAGGCCATCCGCGGCCCAATTTCGCCGTGTATGCCGCCACCAAGGCAGCGGTCACCCGCTTCGTCGAGTGCGTGGCCGATGAAATCAGCGGCGACAACGTGCAGATCAATTGCGTGGCGCCCGGCCGGAGCTACACGCACATGACGGACGAGATCCTGCGGGCCGGCGAAGAGAAAGCCGGCGCGCATGAAATCGCCGCGGCCCATCAGGTGCGCATCGATGGCGGCACGCCGGCGGAAAAACAAATCGCCCTGGTTGCGTTTCTGGCCTCTCCGCGCTCGAATCACATCAGCGGCAAGCTGGTGGAATCCACCGACGATTGGAAGCGCTTCGAAAAGGAAAACATGCGCCCGGAGCTGTTCACGCTAAGAAGGGTGCAGCGGCTGTAGGGGGCGACGCGAACCGGTTTCGGACGCCCGCATCGGCAATAGTGATAAACTCCAGCTGAAGGTGTCGCGTGGACGATTTCGAGGCTTGTCAGCAAAATATCTCGGATCTGTCAGCCTGGTATGCTGCAAACGCTGGAAACCGGAACGAGGCGACGACGCGGCTACACCTGATCGACTCCCTCCTTTTCGACTGCCTAGGTTGGAGCCGGGAGCACGTCATCGCCGAGGAAAGGCTTGACGGCCAGTACACCGACTACACACTCGTATTTCCTCGCAGGATTCTGATCGTCGAGGCCAAGAGGGAGGGCGTCCACTTCGAGTTGCCCGTCGGCCATGACAGGGTCGAGTACTCCATACCATCTCTCCTAAGAGCCTCTCCGGGCCTCAAGGCCCCAATGGAGCAGGTCGGTGCGTATTGCCAGAGGAGCGGGGTGCCGTTTGCCGTGGTTGCGAACGGCCATCAGGTTGTCGCCTTCATCGCCTCTAGAGACGATGGGCTATCGCCGTACGAGGGTCTGGCGCTGGTCTTCCCTTCGTTGGAGTTCATGAGCGCCCACTTCGTTGACCTCTGGAACGCCCTGTCTAAAGCGGCCATCGACGGCCAGAGGTTACGAACCCTCCTTCTCGGCAACGTGAAGCCGAAGCTGCCGTCGAAGCTGTCCGCGCGACTTGCCGTCTATCCTGGCACCAAGGGCAGAAACCCATTCCAAGCTAGCCTGCAAGACGTGAGCGAACTTGTGCTGGAGGACCTCATCGGTACGCGCGAGCTGGAGCCCGCGTTCATTCGTGAGTGTTACTGCCAGAGCGGCGCCCTTTCTCAGGATGCGCAGATCAGCCGGACGATTCTAAAGACGCGATATGCGGCGCTGTTCGATGCGAGCAATCCTGGGCCTGCGCTTGTCGCAGTCACGGACAAACATGGAACTACGCCCGATCTTCTGGCGGAGGGCCTCGCGCGGCGGCCGATTCTGCTAATAGGTGACGTCGGGGTCGGGAAGACCACGTTCATCAAGCACCTCCTCTTCGTGGAGTCGGAGTACTTCAAGCGCACTGCCGTAGCATTCTATCTTGACCTCGGCAGAAAGGGTGCGCTCACATCCGACCTGAAGGCCTTCATCTTAGATGACATCGAGCGCGAACTCAGAGAGCAGTACCAGGTAGATGTCCAGAGTGACAATCACGTCCGCGCGGTTTATGGGAAGGATCTCAACCGGTTCGTGCACGGCATCTACGGACGGCTGAGAGCTACTAAGCCGAAGGCCTACCAGGAGAAGGAAATCGAGTTTTTGGCCGCTTTTCTAAAGAACCGAGAGGAACATCTGCGGCTTAGCCTTGAGTACCTCTCACGCTCGACGAGCCGACAAATTGTTGTGTTCCTGGACAATACCGACCAGAGAAATGATCGCGACCAAGAAGACGCTTTCCTAATCGCCCAAGAAATGTCCGAGGGGTGGCCCGCCGTGATATTCTTGCCCTTGCGTCCCGAAACCTTCCACGCGTCGCGAAAGCGGGGGGCGCTAACGGGCTATCATACTCGAGCCTTCACCGTTGCGCCTCCGCGGATAGATAAGGTGCTTCAAAAGCGGCTAATGTTCGGCCTGAAGATAACACGAGGCGACTTGCCGATCTCGGGAATGAGCGCAGGCATAACCGTCAAATTAGAGGGCCTGCAGACCTTGCTGCAGTGTTTCGTGCATTCGATGGAGAAATCGCCCGACCTTGTACCCTGCATCGATAACATCGCTGGCGGGAACGTCAGGCTAGCTCTCGATCTGGTCAAGGTTTTCCTGGGCAGCGGCCACGTTGATACCGAGAAGATCATTAACAAGTATCGTTACGATGATTATGTCATTCCGATTCACGAATTCCTGCGGGCGGTAATTTATGGCGATTCCGAGCACTATGATCCCGACAGGTCGCCAATCGCGAATATGTTTGACCTAAGCACGTGCGATAGAAAAGAACATTTCCTGCTTCCCTGCATTCTTGGTTACATCTCAGCCCCTGGAAGCCACGCAACCGAAGAGGGATTCGTCGCGTCTCGCCTGGTCTACGAGACCTTCCAAATGGCGGGGTTCACCCCGGAGCAGGTCGACGCCGCGCTGATTCGCGCACACAAGAAGAAGCTGATCGAAACATCGGCGCGGATGGCACCCGAACCTGGGGCCGTCGAGCCCAATGCGATTCGTATCACGTCCCTTGGAGGTTACCACATCGGCGTGCTTACCAAGCATTTTACCTATGTCGACGCAATCGTCGTCGACACTCCGGTTCTTGCTGATGACGTGTACCACGCGATTCCGAACTGCGACGAGATACGTGCCCGCCTGGATCGGGTCGAGGTGTTTCGTGCGTATTTGGACGCGGCCTGGAAGTCGATGCCGCGGGCTCCGGGCGTCTTCGATTGGGATGCCGACTCCGCCCTACTGCTTAAGGAGGTACGGCGGATCCGTGAGAGTCTCGACCGGCGGAGCCAAGTGGGATGGGTGCGTAAGTAGCAGAGCGTCTGGAAGGCGGCGACTGCGCCACGCCTAATCCAGCGTCTTGTGGAAGCGCACGGCGCTTAGCGTCAGCACCGTCGCGCCAAAGAAGGTCAAGACCAGCATCTGCGGCCATAACACGGTTACGCCTACGCCTTTGATAAACACACCGCGCACGATCTCCATGAAATAACGCAGCGGGTTGAGATAGGTGAGATATTGCACGGCCACCGGCATGTTGCGGATGGGGAAGGTGAAGCCGCTCAACATGAAGGCCGGTGTGGTGAAGAAGAACGACCCCATGTTGGCCTGCTGCTGCGTGCGTGAGATGGTGGAAAGAAACAGTCCCGCCCCCAGCGCCGTCATCAGGAACAGCGCGGCGCAGAACATCAGCAACAGAAAATTGCCGCGAAAGGGAATGCGGAAAATCAAGATCGCCGCGACCGTCACCATCACCATGTTCACCATGCCCACGATCGCGAAGGGAATCGTCTTGCCGAGCATCAGCTCGATGGGCCGCAGCGGCGTCACCATCAATTGCTCCATGGTGCCGATTTCCTTTTCGCGGATGATGGCCTGCGCGGTCAGCATTAGCGTGACCATCAGCAGAATGTTGGCCGCCACGCCGGGCACGAAATAGTTGCGGCTGCGCAGGTCCGGATTGAACCAGACCCGCGTATCGGACGCCACCTGGCCGAGTTGGCGACGTACCGCGAGGCCGGGGCCGCGAATCACGAGGTTGATGGTCTGCTGGTTCTTGTGCTGGGCCGGGGAAACGTCACCGGCGAATTCGTCGATCACCTGTCCGGCGTAAGCCGAGACCAGCGAGGCGGTGTTGGAATTGGTGCCATCGAGCAGCACCTGCACCTGGGCCGTGCGCCGCTGGGCCAGGTCGCGCGCGAATCCCGGCAACACCGCCACCACCGCGTGCACCTCGCTGCGGTCGAGCAGGCGTTGCACATCCTGTTCGCTTTGCGCGATGGCGGTCACCTGGAAGCGGCCGGAGCCTTCGAAGCGCGCCCGCAACGCCCGGCTTTCCGGCGTGTGATCCATATCCATCCAGCCGATCCGCGCGTTGTCCACGTCCAGCGTCACCGCGTAACCGAACACCACCAACTGGATCAGCGGCGGCAGAAACAGGAGCATGCGCATGCGCGGCTCGCGCCACACCTGAAAGAATTCCTTGCGCAGCATCACGCCGATTCGTTCCCACATGCTTATGCCACCTTCTGCTTGCTCAGTTTTCGCGCTGCCCACCAGAACACGAACGCGCCAAAAATGACCAGGAACAGCATCTGGTCCCAGATGACGCCGATGCCGACGCCTTTCAGGAACAGCGACTTGAGGATCGACACGAAATAGCGCGCCGGCACCACCACGCTCAGCACCTGAATCACCTTGGGCATGGTGTCGATGGCGAAGACAAAACCCGACATCAGGAAACCGGGCAGGAACGTGCTCAGCATGCCCATCTGATAGGCCTGCACCTGCGAGCGGCATCCGGCCGAAATGAAAATGCCCCAGCACAGCACGCCGAACAGAAACAGGCAAGTCGAAATGGTCAGCAGCAGAATGCTGCCGCGGAACGGCACGGCGAAGACCGTTACGCCGACGATGAGCGCGATCACCGAATCCACCAGACCAACGGCAAAGTATGCCAGCATCTTGCCCAGCAGCATCTCGGAAGGGCGCAGCGGCGTGGAAAGAAGCTGCTCCATAGTCCCCAATTCCCATTCGCGGGCGATCGTCAGCGAGGTCAACTGGCCCGCCAGGATCATCAGGATCACCGCGATCAGCCCAGGCACCACGTAGTTCTTCGATTCGAGCGAACTGTTGTACCAGACCCGCATCCGGGCGTCGATCACCGGCGGCGCAGGGGGCGCCACATTGCGCACGCGTACACGGCCGGAGTACATCTGCACGATGCTCTCGGCGTATCCGATGGCGATCGAGGAAGTGTTGGAATCGCTGCCATCCACCAGCAGTTGCACCTCGGCGCCGTGCCCGGATTCGAGGTCGTGTCCGAAATCGCGCGGGATCACGATGCCCATCAGGATCCGGCTGAAATTGATTTCGCGCTCGATTTGCGGATAACCGGCGGCGAATCCTTTGATGTCGAAGAAGCGCGAGCCCTGGAACTGGCGCACCAGATCGCGGCTGGCGGAACTGCCGTCCTGGTCATACACCAGGGCGGGAATATGATCCACGTCCAGGCTCAACGCGTAACCATAGAGCAGCAACATCATCACCGGCATGGCCAGCGCCAGCAGCAGACTGCGGCTGTCGCGCGTTACGTGGTGCAGTTCCTTGATGAACATGGCCCTGGTGCGGCGGTAGCTCATGCGGCCCTCCGCTCTTCGCCTTCGATCATGGAGACGAAGACGTCTTCGAGCGAAGGCAAAATCTTCTCCAGGCGCCGGACCTCGATGCCGGCCTCGGCGAGTTTCCGGCGGATGCGCTCGCTGGTCGCTTCCGGATCGTCCACCGTCACATGCAACCCGCCGCCGAACACCGCCGCGTCCACCACGCCGGCGACATTTTCGAGCGCGTGCATGGTTTCGAGCGGCTGCGAGCTGTCGAGACGGAGCAGGCTGTGCGCGCTCGCGTGGTGGCGCAGTTCGGCCGGCGTGCCGAGCGCGATCACCTTGCCGCGATGCATCAGCGCCAGCCGGTGGCAGTTTTCGGCCTCGTCCATGTAGTGGGTGCTGACGATGATGGTATGCCCGGTGCTCGACAGGCCGCGAATCAGGTCCCAGAACACGCCGCGCACGATTGGATCGACGCCCGATGTCGGCTCGTCCAGAAACAGGACCGGCGGATCGTGGAGGATGGCGCAGCCGAGCGCCAGCCGCTGCTTCCAGCCGCCCGAGAGCGATCCGGTCAGCGCGGAACGCCGCTCGGTGAGGCGGGCCATCTCGAGCACATAGTCCTTGCGCGCGCTGCGCCGTTCTCGTGGCACGCCGTACAAGCCGGCGAAGAAGTCGATATTCTGCTCCACGGTCAAATCGTCGTAGAGCGAAAACTTCTGCGACATGTACCCCAGGTTGCGCCGCACCTCTTCGGGATCTTTCGCGACGTCAATGCCGTTCACCAGCGCCAGCCCCGAGGTAGGCGTGATCAGCCCACAGAGGATTCTGATGGTGGTGGACTTCCCCGCCCCGTTGGGTCCCAGGAAACCGAAGATCTCGCCCCGCTCCACTTCGAGCGTCACGTGATCCACCGCCACGAAATCGCCGAACTTCTTCACCAGGTCGCGCGCCCAGACGCTCATTGGGCCTCCAGCGCTTCGGCGGCGTGCACGCCATCCACGAACACGCCTTCGAGAGTATCCTTGCCCGCCTGGCGCTTCAGCGCTTCGGGAGTATCGCAGCGGATCAGCCGCCCTTTGTACATCAGGCCGACGCGGTTGCAGCGCTCGGCTTCGTCCAGATACGCGGTGGTCATCAGAATGGTGATGCCGTCTTTCAACAATTGGTAGAGGATGGCCCAGAAATCGCGACGCGAAAGCGGGTCCACGCCGTTGGTCGGCTCATCGAGAAACAGGATTTGCGGGCGATGCAGCAGGGTGCACATCAGCGCCAGCTTTTGTTTCATGCCGCCGGAGAGCTTGCCCGCCTGCCGCTGGCGGAAGGGCTCCATGCGCGTCATGCGCAGCAAGTCCGCGCTCAGCGTGGCTCGCTCCGCGCCGACGATGCCGAACAGGTCGGCATAGAAGTTCATGTTCTCCTGAACGCTGAGATCCTGGTACAGCCCGAACCGCTGGGCCATATATCCGATGCGGTCCTTCACCGCCTGCGATTCGCGCGCCGCGTCGTGGCCCGCCACGCGGGCGCTGCCCTCGGTGGGATCGAGCAGCCCGCAGAGCAGGCGCAGCGTAGTGGTTTTGCCCGCGCCATCCGGTCCCACCAGGCCGAAGATCTCGCCCTGGACCACCGACAAATCCAGATGGTCCACCGCCGTCAGTTCGGCGAAGCGACGCGTCAGGCCGGTGGTTTCGATGATGGGCTGCATGGGCAATCTCTTCGGGTTCCGGTTACGATTCGTTGCGTGACCGCTCCCTATGGTCGCGGCTCCGATTCGCATTCGATGCTATCGGAGCCGCGACCATAGGGAGCGGTCGCGCTTTATTCCAGCACTATCTGGGCATCCGCCGGCATGTTCGATTTCAGCTCGTGCTTCGGATTGTCCACTTCGATCTTGATGCGGTACACCAGCTTCACGCGCTCTTCCTGGGTCTGAATCTGTTTCGGTGTGAACTCGGCTTCCGAGGAGATGAAGCTCACCCGCCCGTCGTAAACTTTGCCCGGATAGGAATCTGTCGTGATGCGCGCTTTAGACCCGAGTTTCACCTTGCCCAGATCGGTCTCGTTGATGTAAGCCCGCAGCCAGGGATGATCGATGTCGCCCACCGTCACCACCGTCGCGCCGGCGGCCAGGATCTCGCCTACATCGGCGGATTTCACCAGCACCACGCCATCCACCGGCGAGACGGCGATGGTGTCGGCGAGTTGCGCGTCCACCTGCGCCAGGTTGGCCCGGGAGCGTTCGATTTCGGCGCGGCGGATCGAGAGCTCCTGTTCGCGGCGTTTCAGTTCGAGCTGGTTGGCCTCGGCCATTTTGAGCGCGCCGCGCGAATGGTCCACCTGCGCCGCGGCGCCGTCCACCTGCTCCACGCGAGGCCCGGCGAACACCAGGGCCGCGCGCTCCTTGGCCTGTTTCAACGCCGCGTCGGCGCTCTGCCAGTGATTGCGGAATTCGTCGTACTGCGAAGCCGAGATGTCGTCGTTCTTGAAGAGCGTCTGCGAGCGGTCCCAGTCTTTCTGGGCGCGATCGAACTCCGATTGGGCGGCATCCACGGCTGCCTTGGCCTCCTGGATTTCCTGCGGGCGCGAGCCGTTCTTCATCTCCGCCAGGCGGGCTTGGCTGGCGGCCAGGTCGCCGCGCCGTTGTTCGATGTCCGCCGCCAGCGTCTCCCGCTGCCAGTCGAGCGAGGTTTCCGCTTGCGCCAATTGGTCCTGCGCCGAAGCCAGGCCGGCGGCCAGGCTGTCGCGCTGCGCCGTCAGTTGGTCGCGGTCCAGGCGCGCGATCAGTTGCCCCTTCTTCACCAGGTCGCCCTCATCCACCGTGCGCTCGATGAGCCGCCCGGCGGTCTTGAAACCGATGTTGACTTCGGTCAGCTCGATGTTGCCGGAGACCACCGTCCGGCCGTTCGAATCGCGCCCCGATCCGTGAAACGCATAGACCGCGACTCCGGCCGCAACCAGCACCACCGCCACAAGTATCAGTATCTTCTTCATGGAATGCTTCTCCGCATATTGCCCATGGCCTGCGCCAGGTCGATGCGCGCCACGTTGTAGTTGTACAGCGCCTGAGTCTCGTTGTCGCGCGCCCGCTCCAGGCGGGTCTGCGCGTCGGTCACTTCCAGACTGTCGGTGACGCCGGCGTCATAGCGGCGGCGCGCTTGCGTGAGCTCGCTCGCCGCCAACTCCAGCCCTTCCCTGGCGACCTTCACCTGGTCTTCGGCGGACCGCAGTCCGTCGAGCGCCAGCCGCACATCCAGTTCGATCTGCTGTTTCAAATCGCCGGTGCGCACCTGCTCGGAGCGGTACTGGCTGGCCGCTTCGCTCCGCCGCGCGTCGCGCCGCCCGCCGTCGAAGATCGGCACCTTTAGTGAAATGCCGTAGGTGCGCGTCGGCATGTTGTTGTCTAGGGAAATGCCACTGGAACCGTAGTCGCCAAACGCCGCCACCGACGGCATCCGCTCCATTTTCACCGCGCTGGCCGAAAGCCGCGCGTTTTCTTCCCGCTGCTGCTGCGCTTTCAGGTCCGGCCGTGCCTGGAGCGCCTGCGCCTTGGCCTGTTCGAGGGTCACCGCGTCCACCGGAACGTATCCCAACTTGTCGATGAGCCGCACTTCTGTGTCGAGGGGTGTTCCCATCGCACGCAGCAACTCGAGGTGCGCGCTGCGCCGCGTGTTTTCGGCCACCAGCAAATGCTGCCGATCGTTGGCGAGTTGCACCTTGGCGCGGGTGACTTCGATGCCCGTTCCCGTACCGGCCTTCTTCTGGTTTTCGGCCTGCGTCAGCACGGCATCGGAAAGGGTCACGTTGGCGTTGGCGGTGTCCACATCGGCATCCGCGCGCACCGCGGCCAAATAGGCCCGCGCCACGTCCGCGGCCACTTTTTCGGCCGTGCTATCCAGCTCCTGGGTTGCGGCGGAGACGCCGACCTTGGAAGCCTGAAAGCGCCGGATGGAGGCAAAATCAAACACGCTTTGCTCGACCGAAAGGCGCGCATCCTCGGTCGAGAACGGCCCGACCAGGCTGGGGAAGGCGAAGCCGGTGAACGGCAACTTGATGCTGGTCAACCCTTCGGCCGCCAGGTTCACCGTCTGGTCCCGGTCCGCGAAGGCGCCCTCGAGATCGGGCAGCAACGCCGCCCGCGCCTGCAAGGCGCGCGACTGCGCCTGCTTGAGAGCTTCGCCGGAAAGCTGGATGTTGGTATTGCCGTGGGCGGAAATCGCCACCTCCACCGCACGTTTCAGGCTCAAATCGACCGGTGCGGGTTCCACAGCCGCATCCGCGGCCCAACCCGGCCGCGTTATCGCCAGCAACACTATCCACGCCAACTTCATTACTTCACCTCAACCTTTTCAAGGGCTGCCACGGGCGCCCGAAATCCGCCGCACAAGAAGGCCACTATGCGCCGAGACACCTCGCTCGGCGGCTCGGGCACGGTTCGCCCAAGCATCTCGAGCGGCGGCGCCTTTAACCCGTGCGCCATGGCTCCAATCATGAAATGTACCCGCCAAGCCAGGTCATCCTCCGCCAAGCCGGGGAGGGACCGCCGCATCTCGGCCAGAAAGCACCCCCCCACCGGGCCAAAGTGCTTGCGCGCGACTTCCGGCATGACGCCCTCGGCGTGGAGCCGGCCCATCAGCTTGGTGAACTCGGGGCTCTTATCGGCCGTGTGAAACGCCGGAAGCATGAAGGCTTCCAGCAGGTCCTCCAGCGCTATTGGATTCGGCGCAGCCGCTTCTTTCAGGCGCCGCAGTCTCTCCATGCGCTCCTCGTTCACGGGTACGGCTTTGCGCATAACCAACTCATCCAAAAGCTCTTCCTTGGAACCGAAGTAGTAATGGATGGCCGCCAGATTGACCCCGGCAGCCGCTGTAATGTGGCGCAATGAAACGGCCTTGTAGCCGTCTTCGCCAAACAGCCGTTCGGCGGTATCCAAGATTTTGAGTCGCGTTTCACTCATTCGACTGATTTAATTATTCGTTTGAATTAACCATTTGTCAAGTGAAACTGAGCGGCGTAGGTTTGAGGCCCGCCCGCTGAGCCTATAGGCGTTTCAACTTCTCTTTTATTTTGCTAGTTTTGGAAACAACCGCGCGAAGGGCGGCCGGCAGCGAAGAAAAGCCGAGAGGAGTCTCGGCTCAGCAGCCTGGACAGGCCGCGCCACGGGAAACTCCGTAATGTTCGATCAGTTGGGCGACGTTGGTGCGGAGGTTGAACCGGGTTTCCACGGCGCGCCGGCCGGTAGCGCCCATTTGGCGCCGCAGTTCGGCGTCTTCTAGCAGGTGCAGAATCCTGCCGGCGGCTTCAGCCGGTTGGCGCCGGCTCACAAGATAGCCGGAAACGCCATCCTCGACGATCTCCGGAATCCCGCCAACTCGCGTGGCAACAACGGGCTTCGAGTATGCCATGGCCTCCGCGTTCATCCAGCCGAAGGCCTCTTGCCAACGCGACAACTGGCAAACCACGTCGGCCGCCGCGTAAACTCCACAGGCGAGAGGATCGTCGAGGAGGCCGGTCCAGGTGAAGTGATCCGCTATCCCGGCAGCTTCGACGCTCGCCATGTACTCCTGGCGGCAAGCGCCTTCGCCTGCCAGCACGAATTGCACCTTCGGATTCGACGCAAGCACCAGTTTGGCGGACTCGATCAGGTCCTCGACGCCTTTCTCGGGGATCATCCAACACACCTGAAGCACGATGGCGCGGTCCTCGGGAATCCTGAACTCCCTGCGAAACCGGCAGGCGTCGCCGGAAATGCGAGACGAATCGACCCCGTTGTAAATCCGCGTGACGCGGCTGGCGGGGATTGCGCCGTAGGTCGTGTTGACGAGCGCGTTGTATTCGCTCACCGCGATGAGGCCGGTCAGCGGCCAGTTCAACGCACGCCCCGTGGCGCGTTTCCACCACGGCGCGCGTTTCGGCTGGTATCCTTCCACGCGGGAGATGTGATCGGTGCGATAATTCCGGCGGACCGAGTGCAGCCGCGCCAGCCAAGGGTAGGGGCTATGGGGAGCGGTAAAGTGCATGTGCACAATCTCGGGGCGGTGTTTCCTCAAGATCCTCGACAATCGCCGGACCACGCTCCAGCCAAGGCGGTCGATGCCCGGCAGGACTTCGATGGAAACGCCTGGCACGGCCAAGAAGCGGCGGACGTTATCCGGCGGAGCGTCCAGAAAGCAAAGGACGCTCTTCCAGCCGAGGGCGTCCAGTTGCACGGATAACTCGCGCGCGAACATCTCCACACCGCCGATCCGCTGCGGATTGACCACGAACACGGAAAGGACGGTGCGCGGCAACTAGTTTCTCCGCGGGACGCTGGAAGGCTCTGCCTGCGGCGGCGTCACGGGAACGCCATCCGCGGGCGCGTGGTTCAGGCTGCCGGCCGTTTCGCCGGCCAGACAGCAGTCCCGCTCCCAGTAGGGGGCGCGCCGCTCCCAGATCTGGCGGATCGGTAACTCCTTGATGTTGCCGACGGGAGGGCGGCGATTGCAGATTGTCACATCGCCGTTACTCTGGAACTGAAGCATGGTGAGGGCGGCACAAAGTGGCCTCTTCTGCTGGGCAACGTGGTCCTGGGTGAGCAGCCGCAGGCCGGCTGGATCCAGAAAATAGCGGATCATGGCTTCGAAGTGCTCGTCGGTGTTGTCGATGTGCAGCCCACTACGCTTGAGCTGGACGAGTTCCCGGACCGCCCGGACGGCGGCGGAGGAGTCGCGGGGCCAGGTTGGACTGCCGAGAAACCAGCCGGGATCGTCAGCGGTATTGTAATTCTGCTCGATCGGCTGATAGAGAACCGACAGCCCAGCCCGAGTGGCGTATCGGGCCACCTCGCCCAGGCAATCGAGATTCTGCGCCATAATTACCGTCTTCAGCAAGATCCGGTAGCGGAGCTTATGTTGGCTGCGGACGCGCAGAAGCGTTTCGACGGTCCGGTTCGTTTGTTCGAAGAAATCCTCCCGGCCGCGGATGGCCGAATGCACCGGGCCGACCGCGTCAACCGAGATCGTGATCCGGGAAGGCCTGGCAAGCGCGAGCTGCTCGATTCTCTGCTGGTCTTTCCAGTAGCCGTGGGTGAGGAATTCCAGCCAAAACCCCTGTGACGACGCGTGTGCGGCCAGCTCCGTCGAGTAAGGTCTGAGCAAAGCTTCGCCACCCGTGAAAACGATGGAGACCGGCCCCAGCCAGGAGCGCAGATCGTCGAGAACCTGCGTCCACTGAGCCTGGCTGGGCGAGTCTTCTTTTCCTTTGTTCTTCCAGATGTCGCAGTGCACGCAGCGGGCGTTGCACAGCTCCGTCAGCAGGAACATGATCGAGGTGGGACGGCAGCGATGGGCAAACCGGCCGCCAGCGAAAGAGCGCAGGCGGTAATTCAGTCCCTCGTACAGCCTCCGGTAGATCGCAACTGGCGTTAGCGCCATAGCTTTCCCGACGATTGATTCCCTTACGTTCAGGGCAAGCTACAGAGCTTGCGGAAAAACACGAAAAGCATCATGCCCACGGATGAACGCAGATTGAAAAGAATTGGTCTCTCCGTGTTCATCCGTGGCTCAACTTCTTTTCGGACTCTTTCAGCGGCCTTTAAAAGCATGCCCCACCGAAAGCTCCGGAATCACGTTGCAAACCTGCCGGACAGGACACTAGCGACCGTTGTGCAGGTTGTTGTGGATGGCGTAGAGCGCCAGTTCCAGACGGTCGGAGACGCCCAGCTTATCGAAGATGTTGTGCAGATGGTTCTTCACCGTCTGCTCGCTGATAAACATCTTCTCGGCCATCTCCTTGTTCTTGAAACCCTGCGCCACCAGGGCAACGATTTCCCGTTCGCGCTGGCTGAGCGGCGATCGCTCCCGCTCACGGGTCGGCGCGCCGGCAAGGGGCTGGGGCGGCGGCGGGGCGGCATCTTCATTGGCCACAAACTGGCGGATCACCGCGGCCGTGGTGTGCGAATCCAGCCAGATCTCACCGGCATGCACCTTGCGGATGCTCTTGATCAACTGGTCGGTGGCCGTCTGCTTCAGCACAATGCCGGACGTGCCCAGCTTCATGGCCTGCACAAATTCGTTCTTATCGTCGGAAGCGGTCAGCACGATGACGCGCGTCTTGCCCTTGGTCACCTGCAACCGCTGCAATGTGGCGAGCCCATCCAGGCCGGGCATCTTCAGGTCCAGCAGGAGAATATCCGGCTCGAGCTGGTGCAACACCTCAAGCACCTGGCGGCCATCCTGTGCCTGCGCCACGACATCAAAGTCGTCCTCCAGGGCCAGCAGCTTGCACAGACCATCGCGAAAGATCGGGTGATCGTCGGCCACCACGATGCGGATCTTGGGTCCGATGCCAATCCCCGAGCCAGGCATGGGTCCGTTTATTGCGGCGTTGTTTTCAGCCATACACCACTCGCTACGCCTATTGTAGGGTTCCATTACTACCAAGTCAAACTGTTCCCCACCGTTGGGTGGAAACTAATACCGTTATGGTCCCATCGGCCTACGCAAACTCGCTAGTTCTTAACTACGGCATACTTCCCAAAGTGGCCTTCCGCCCAAAAGCGGCCCTTCGGAAGCCGATTCCTGGCGGCGTCCGCTGGCTGCTGCGCCGGTCCACCAAAGGTACCCCGACATAAGAGAACCGCTCCCTATGGTAGCGGCTCCGATGCTTATTTCACCACGGGCGATTGTGTTTGGTAAGGTTGAAAGAATATGGACGAAGAGTTAGCCCCGGTAGATTTCCAACGATTTTGGCGCAGGTTGCAGCAATTGGGGCTCAACGCGTACGAGTCCCGTTCCTACCTGGTGTTGCTCGGACACTCACGGTTCAAGGCGTTGGAGCTTGCGGCGCGCTCCCACGTGCCGCGCCAAAAGATTTACGAGGTTCTGGACAGCCTGGTGGAGAAAGGCTTCGCTCAAGTAGTGCAGGAGCGGACCAAGCTGTTCTCGGCGGTCGAACCAAGCCTCGCCATCCCAAGCTATTTGGGCCGCCGGCGCCAGGCGCTGGATGAGGAGTTGGCCGATAGTGGACGCGCCGGCGCGGTCTTGAGCGACGAGCTGAAACAGTTGTACTCCGAGGGCCAAGGCGGGCGCGGCACGCTGGATTTTCTGCGCATCGTGACCGAACCCGCGCAGACCGCGGCTGAATACCGGCGCATGCTGGCCGAAGTGCGAACCCAGTACCTGGAGTTTTCACGGCCGCCTTATGCAGTGGACCCGCTAGACGAAAAACTGGTGAAGCAAGCCGCCACGGCCGGCGTCCGGTGCAGCATCCTGCTCGAAGCCGTTTCGCTCGACGAAGAGCATCGCCAGCGCCTGAGCGAGTACGCGGCGGTTGGCGTGGAAGTGCGGGTGGCCGATTCGCTGCCCATGAAGCTGGCGGTGTTCGACGGAGTGCGCGGCCTGGTGGCGCTGCTCGATCCGGTGATTACCAAACCAGCCTGGACCTCGGTAGTGTTCGATCACGAAGGCATGGGCGAAGCCATGCAGGGACTTTTCGAGGGGCACTGGCGCAAGGGAAGATCGCTGTAACGGGGCAGCCGAGCCGGCGCGGCCAACGGGTGTGCGACATAAGAGTGATCCGCGTTCCAACATTGGGTCCGGGCCAAGCCCCGGAGGGGCGAAAGATCATAGCCCACAGCGCAAGCCGTGGGAAGGACGGCGGTGAACTTAGCCCCGGAACGGGGGGTAAGACGTTTGGCGAGCGATGTACCGCCCCTTCCGGGGCTGGCAGGAACAATCGGTTTTCCCACGGCTTACGCCGTGGGCTATTTTCTAAATTTTCTAACGCCCTCCGGGCTGAAGATGCGGCTGAGCGTAGCTGTACGCTCGGATACAGGGGCAGATCTTCACCGAATCCGAGAGCTCGCCACTTTCATGTCGCGCACCTGCGGCCAAATCCGCTGTGAAGCCGCGGCGAAAGCGCGGCTATAATAGAAACGTCGTGCCGAAGCCCAAGGATCTTGAGGTGCGCCTGGAGCGCACGGAACAGCAACTGCGCCTATTCCAGAAGATCAGCCGGTTCATGGTGCGGGAGATGAGCTTGCAAGAGGTTCTGCAAGGGGTGGTTTCGCTGGTGGTGGAGTATACGCAGTGCGATTCCTGCCTGATATACCTGGCGGATGGCGAGGACCTGGTGCTGTGCGCTTCCAACACGCCGCACCCTTCCACCATCGGCAAGGTGCGGCTGCGGCGCAAGGAAGGCCTGACCGGCTGGGTGGCCAGCGAGCGGCGCCTGGTGGCGATCTCGCGCGAGGCCTATAAGGACACCCGCTTCAAGACCTTCGGGGAACTGCCCGAAGACACTTATGAGGCGTTTCTTTCGTCTCCGGTGATCGCACGCAATCGCGTGGTGGGGGTCATCAACGTGCAACACCGCATGCCCCACCAGCACACCGGGAGCGAGATGGAGGTGCTGACCACGGTCGGCGAACAGATCGGGTGCGTGCTGGTGCTGGCCCGCATGTCGCCGGACGCCGTGGATTCGGCGAACCATGTGGATCTGGTGCTTTCCTCGGGCCCGATTTCGATGAAACAATAGTCACGTGAGCAATGGCCTGACTCGATGGGCCGGCGCGGCGGTGGCGCTCGCGGCGCTGGTTGCTCCGCTCGTCGCCGAGCGCTGGGAAACCCAGTATTTCTACGATGAGGGCAAGTCCGGGCTGGTCTTCACGGACATGGCCTTCCCTTCGGCGCGGCGTGGCGTGGCGGTGGGTTATATCACCGATGGAAAGCGCGAGCAGCCGGTCTCGCTGGTGACGGCGGATTCCGGCGAGCACTGGCAGCGTTTGCCGCTGGCGGAGATGCCGATATCCTTGTTCTTTCTCAACGAGAACCTGGGCTGGCTGGTGACCGAGAAGGGTCTCTGGCGGACCACGGAAACCGGCAGGGCCTGGGTCAAGCTGCCCAAACCGCCAGCGGAAATCCTCCGCGTCGCGTTCCTCGACGACAAGAACGGGTGGGCGGCGTGCGCGCATAAGTCGATTCTGGAAACGCACGACGGCGCGCAGCACTGGAAGCAGGTGGCGGCGGCCGCCCTTCCGCCGGGCGACCAGCAGCACAGCGCCTACACGTGGATCGCTTTTGCCAATCCGGAAACCACGTTGATCACCGGCTGGAACATACCGGAGCGCCGCTGGGACAATGAAACGCCCGATTGGATAGACCCCGAGGCGGCGCTGCTGCGCTCCGACCTGCCGCACCTGAATTACACCTTGACCACGCACGACGGAGGCAAGACCTGGACTTCCCGTTCGGCCTCGCTGTTCGGCGAGGTGGAACGGGTGCGCCTGCTGCCGAACGGGCGCGGCCTGGGGCTGACCGTCTACTCGCAAGGCTTCCGTTTCCCGAGCGAGGTCTACCGTCTCGACTGGCACAGCGGCAAGAATATCAGCATCTACAAGACGCCGGATTTCGCCGTCAGCGACATCTGGCTGGCGCCGAATGGCACGGCGTACCTGGCCGGCACCAGCGTGCAGGGGAAACTGCGCGACGTGGTCCCGGGCAAGGTGCGGGTGCTGGTCAGCACGGATTACACCCAGTGGAGAGCGATGGAGGTGGATTACCGCGCGGAAGGCCATCGCACGATTCTGGCGGCGGTAGACGAAGACAACATGTGGATCGCGACGGACATGGGCATGATCCTGAAACTGGCGCCGGCCAAGCCCAAGTAGCGCCTCTTCCGATTTTGAGATCCGGTTCCCTTCCCAACAGTCGTGCCGGGGGTTATAATCCAACTGATTCACAACCGGAATTTTGGGAGGACAATTGCCATGAACCGATGCGGTCTTTTGCTGGCGGTTTTGCTGGTTGCCGGAGCCGCCGTTGCCGCGGCTCAGGATTTGGACACGAACTATCAGAGCTTGCAGGACGCGGTAGCCAAGAAGGATGCCGCGACGGTCAAGAAGTTGGCCGCGGAAACCAGCGCCATGGCGCGCGAGGAGATCGCCAAACCGGGCGACACCGACCCCGATGCCGCGAAGCAGCGCCTCGAATACTTGAAAGGGGTTGACGCCTACACGGAATACGCGCTTTACGCCACCGCAGTGCAGGCCGAAGCGCCGGTGATGGTGGACCTGATCGCCACGCTGGAGAAGCAGAATCCCAAGAGCAAGTACCTGGACTCGGGCTATGGGCCATACCTGGGAGCTCTCGCCAAGACCGGCGCCTCCGCGAAAATTCCGGAGATCGCCGAGAAAGCGCTGGCGAACTTCCCCGAGAATCCATACCTGCTGGACCCGCTTGCCCGCAGCGCGGCTTCGCGTGGACAGAACGATCGCACGATAGCCTATTCCACACGCCTGATCGCGCTATGGGGCAGTCATCCCAAACCGCCGGAAGGGGTGAGCGACGCCGAATGGAACCGCGAGCGCGACGCGACACTCGGCCCCTCCTATTACATGGCGGGCATGGCCTATGCCGGCACTGCGCACTGGGTGGATGCCGACAGGAACCTGCGCGCCGCGCTGCCTTACGAGAAAGGCAATACAGTGGCCTATGCGAACGCGCTGTTTCAGCTCGGTATCTCCAATTACAACCTGGGCAAAATGACCCTGAACAAGGCAAGAATTCTGGAAGGCGCCAAGTTCAGCGAACAGGCCGCCGGCATTCAAAGTTCGGTGGCGCAGCAGGCCTGGAAGAACGCTCAGGTGATGAAGGCCGAAGCCGACCGCATGCGCTGAGCCCTGTGCTTGGGCAGGGCACGCTTTAGCTTGCCCGTTTACTATCTCTTTTCGATTTTCTGGGCAAGCTAAAGCGTGCCCTATCAGGCACTTAAATTGTGACTACTCGAAGAATTCTCGTCTCCGGCGGCGCCGGATATATTGGCTCGCACACGGTTCGTCTGCTGCTCGAACGAGGCTACGACGTGGCGGTGGTGGACAACCTTTCGAAAGGGTACCGGCACAACGTCCCAGCCGGCCGCCTGCATGAAATGGATGTGGCCGACACGCGCCCGCTCACCGAGCTGATGCGGCAATTGAAGACCGAGGCAGTGGTACATTTCGCGGCTTTCATCGCGGTGGGCGAATCGATGAACGAGCCGGAACGGTACTTCGTCAACAACGTGAGTGGTTCGCTATCGCTCGCGACCGCCATGCAAGCCGCAGGCGTGAAGCACATCGTTTTCTCGTCCACCGCCGCGGTATATGGCAATCCGCACGCGGTGCCGATTCTGGAGACATTCCCCATTCACCCGATGAATCCGTATGGCGAATCCAAGGTGATGGTGGAAACGGCGCTGGGCTGGTTCGACCGCATCCACCGGCTTACCAGCGTGTGCCTGCGCTACTTCAACGCCGCCGGCAGTGCGCCCGATGGCGCACTGGGCGAGCAGCACGAGCCGGAAACGCATCTCATCCCGCTCATCCTCCGCGCCGTGCTCTCCGGCCAGCCGGTCACGGTTTTTGGCGAAGACTACGATACGCCGGATGGCACCTGCATCCGCGATTACATCCACGTGGAGGATCTGGCCGAGGCCCACATTCTGGCGCTCGAATACCTGCTGGCTGGAGGAGCGAGCGACCAGTTCAATGTGGGGACCGGCTCCGGCCATTCGGTGATGGAAGTGATTCGCGCGGTGGAAGAAGTCACCGGTCAAAAGGTGCCGTACGTAATGGGAACGCGGCGCGCGGGCGATCCGGCGAGCCTGGTGGCCAGCTCCGTCAAGCTACAGTCCAAGCTGGGCTGGCAGCCACGCTCGAGCGAGTTGAGGACCATCGTGCAGCACGCCTGGGATTTCGCCCGGCAGCACAAGTAGAACGCGGAGCGGCAAACCACCGGCGACAAGATCGCCGGCGTTACCGGGGACTTCGCGGCGCAAGAGTTTTCGTGGCGCACGCACTCATGAGTGCCGCGTCGAGATTCGTCTCGACGCAGGGGGGTGTTCGCCGTGGGGCCGATACGCCAGGTTCGCATGAAAGCGGTATTCTTCAAATCCGCCGCTGACTTTCGCGAGTGGCTCGCCGGGCATCACGCTGACGCGCGCGAGCTGCTGGTCGGGTTCTACAGGAAGGGGTCGGTCCGCGGCGGCATCACTTATCCGGAGGCACTCGACGAAGCGCTCTCGTACGGCTGGATCGACGGCGTCCGCAAACGGCTCGATGCGGAAGCGTACACCATCCGGTTCACGCCGCGGAAACCGGGCAGCACCTGGAGCGCGGTGAATATTAAGCGTGTTGGCGAGCTTACCGCCCAGGGGCTGATGAAGCCGCCGGGCCTCCGCGTGTTTCAAGAGCGCGATGAGCGGAAGACGCGGCAGTATTCGTACGAGCGCGAGCGGGCAGAGCTCGATCCGGCGCTCGATGGAGCCTTGCGCGGCAACCGGAAAGCAGCGGCGTTTTTCGATGCGCAGCCTCCTGGCTACCGGAAAATCGCGACCTTCTGGGTGATGAGCGCAAAGAAAGCAGAGACGCGCGCGAATCGGCTGGCCCATCTCATCGAGCGCTCGGCGAGCGGAGCGCGCATCGATCTCCTTAGTCCGAATCGGAAATAGGTCCGCTATTTGGCCCGAAATTCCGTCCACGGCCTGGCATCCATGTCGCGAAGAATCGGGCGATACCACTCATAATTCGCGTATCGCGCCAGGTGCGCGGCGGAACTGAAGTTGCGGCCGCAGGCGTGGCCCAGGGCGGCCGTGAACGACATCCTGGCGGCCAGCGCGGCGCTGGTGACTTTGTTCTGCACCGCGCCGGCGGGAGCGTACGGCTCCAGCCAGTTGGCGATCCCGCGCGGAGAAAGGTCGGCGTGGCCGCACAGCGTACGCTCGCTGGGCTGCACCTTCTTCGCAAATGAGTCGTAGTGATCGGCCAGAAAACGCTCGCCGGCGGCGATGTCGATCTTGCCCCGGTTTTCTTCCATCAGCGTCAGCCAGCGCGCGTGGCGCGCGTTGGCCGAGTTGCCGGAGTCATCGGTGTGGAACCTGGTCTCCTCGCGGATCAACTGAGGATCGATGGGGAAATTCGAGCCGACAAAATAACCGTCTCGCGTGCGATCGAGATGCACGTTCTTGAGGCCCAGTTCGAGATCGGCGATCTCGCCAGTGTTGCGGTCGGCGACCAGCCAGTTGTTGGCGTAGCCGCCGTTGTTGCCTTCCTTCATGATGCGCACGAAATCGTTTATCGATGCCGAATACTGCATGGCTTTGCGAGCCCGCACGAATTCGGGAACGCCGGCCGGGTCGAAGCCGGAGAACTCGCTGATGGTGGTTTCGGTGACGATGATGCCGGCCGAATTCATGCCGAAATCGTCGCCGCTGTCGATCAGGCCGGCCATGCCGTCCATGAGAATGTGGTAACCGCCGGCCGGCACGATATCGAAGACGATGTTCCAGCGTTCGCCATCGGCGTAGTTGGTCCAGTTATTGTGGCCGATCACAACGCGGCCGTCGGAGGTGTAGCTGCCGGTAGCCACGAAAGCGCTGCACCGGCCGGCGGTGCCGCCGGTCTGGTGGTTGAGTTGCTTGGTGTAGTACGTCACTTCCGTCCAGGAATTCAGCGCGACGACGTCCCAGAGATCCAGCTTGCTGCCGCGCGCTTTCAGTCCTTCCGCGATACCGTTGAGCTCGGCGCGGTACTCCTCCTCCACGTGCGGCCAGAAAACGTCGCGCGCGGCCGAGCGGAAGAACGCCCAGTCCCGCTTCTCGTCGTGCGCGAACTCGGCGGAAACCACCTGAAGCGTATCTTCGATTTCATCGGCCAGCAGAAACCCGTGCTGGAAGCCGATCTCGTCGGGCGAGCCTTCCAGATGGACCTGAATCCATCCATTGCGCTCGGCGAATCGCGAAGCCTTGCTCAGTCGCGGATCGGAGCTGGGATCGCTGGAGGCGAGCGTCAGCGCCGCAGCCAGCAGCAGAGCGGGGAAAAAGAGACAGCGAACCATTGCCGCTATTATAGTAAAGCAGCCAAAGGTGCGATGGAAGAGGCGCCATGGAAGATACAACGCAGCTTCGCAAACTGACGGCGCACGTGAAGGCGGCGGGTTGAGCTTCCAAATTGAGTCCAAAGTTGTTGGACCAGGTTCTGGCGAGCGTTCCCCGCTGGGCAAATGAGAACGTGCTGATTGGGTTTGACACCGCCGACGATGCCGGCGTGTACAAGCTGACGGCGGAGCTTGCCCTGGTGCAGACGGTCGATTTCTTCACTCCCATCGTGGACGATCCGTACACGTTCGGAGCCATCGCCGCCGCCAATGCGTTGAGCGACGTTTACGCCATGGGAGGGCAGCCGATTTCGGCGCTTTCGATTGTCGCGTACCCCGCCAAGGGCAGCGCGGAGGACTTGCAGCGGATTCTCAAGGGCGGCGCGGAAAAGATGCATGAGGCAGCCTGTTCGATTTTGGGCGGCCACAGCGTGGCGGATGACGAAATCAAGTTCGGCTACGCGGTCACCGGGACCGTTCACCCGGCGCGCGTCACCGCCAACGCAGGCGCCAGGCCCGGCGACGCGCTGGTCTTCACCAAGCGCCTCGGCACCGGCGTGATCGGGACAGCCCTGAAGCGCGGCCTCGCGGCGCCGGGGCATGTGGCGGAATCGGTCCGCCAGATGCTCGCGCTAAACCGGCGCGCGGCGGAGGAAATGCTGCGCTTGGGCGCTCACGGCTGCACCGACGTCACCGGTTTCGGCCTGATCGGCCACGCGCGCGAAATGGCGCTGGCGAGCGGCGTCACGCTCGAAATCGAAGCCGGGCTGGTCGAGTTCCTGCCCGGCGCGGTCGAGTATGCGCGGCTGGGCGCCATCCCCGGCGGCCTCAAGAACAATCGCGAGTTCGCTTCGTGCGTGGTGGAAACCGCGCGCGAGTTGCCGCGCGAGATTGAAGACTTGCTCTATGATCCGCAAACTTCCGGCGGCCTGCTGATCTCAATGCCGGAAGATGGCGCCGCGCGCCTCGAGCAGGCGATCGAGGGCGCTTACCGCATCGGCCGCGTGCTGGAGCGCGGCGCAAAGGCGATCCGTCTGATATGAACTACAATCCCATCATCATTGCTCTCGACGTGGAGACCGCGGCTGAAGCGCGCGCTTTGGTCAATCGCATCGGCGGCCGCGTGGGTTTTTACAAGGTCGGGCTGGAGCTGTATGCCGCCGCCGGCCCGGAGATCGTGCGCGAATTAATCGGGCAGGGCAAGGAAGTTTTCCTCGATCTCAAAATGTATGACATACCGGAAACCGTGAAGCGCGCGGTGGCCCAGGTGGCGCGCATCGGCGTGCGGTTCCTGACCGTGCACGCGGTCGGTTCGGCGATGCGAGCGGCGGTGGAAGGCCGCGCCGCCGCGGGCTTGCAACTGCTGGCGGTCACCGTGCTCACCAGCTTTGGCCGGGAAGATATGGAAGAGATCGGCTACCAGGGCGAGATCGCCGAGCTGGTGGGGCGCCGCGCACGGCTGGCGATGGAGTGCGGCATGGACGGCATTGTGGCATCGGCGCTGGAGGCCGCCGACCTGCGCCGCCTTTTCGGTCCCGCGCCCATCCTGGTGACACCGGGCGTGCGCTCGGCGGGCGCCAATCGCGGCGATCAGAAGCGCGTCGCCACGCCTGCCGAAGCCCTGCGCGATGGCGCCAGCTACCTGGTAATTGGGCGGCAAGTTACGCGGGCCGCGGATCCCGCCGCCGAAATCGAGCGCTTGCTCGAGGAGATCGCCGCCGCGTAGGCGCCGGCTTCACGCCCGGTCTTCCGACGGACGGCCATCGGGCAAAAACGGGTTGCACCACGAATGTTCCGGCGGGATAATCGGGTAGTACATCCGGAACATCGTTGCAGGCGAGCGGTTCATTGGCCGACCCAAGAAGCAGCCACACCATTCCCGAGCAGACAAACAGCCCGCAAAGCCCGCCGAATGCGGTTCCCGTGGAGCTGGCGATTGTCATTCCCACCTTCAAGGAGCGGGATAATATCGCGCCGCTGCTGGAGAGCCTGCGGCATTCGCTCGGCGGAATCGAGTACGAAATTATTTTCGTCGATGACGATTCGCCGGATGGCACGGCCGCCGCGATCCGCGCGATCTCCCGGACTAACCCGCGGGTGCGGGTCCTCCAGCGCATCGGCCGCCGCGGGCTTTCTTCCGCCTGTCTGGAAGGCATGATGGCCACGGCCGCGCCTTACATCGCCGTGATGGACGCCGACCTGCAGCATGATGAGCGGATTCTGCCCACCATGCTCAGCCGGCTCAAGGAGGGGCAGCTCGATTTGGTGGTTGCCACTCGCAACAAGGAAGGCGGCGGCATGGGCGACTTTGCCGGGCATCGCGTGCGGTTGAGTCACCTTGGCCGGCGGCTGAGCCGGACCGTATCGCACACCGATCTCAGCGATCCCATGAGCGGCTTCTTTGTGGTGGACCGTGGTTTCCTCGAGGAAGTGATTCATTCGGCTTCCGGCACCGGCTTCAAGATCCTTCTCGACCTGGTGGCATCGTCGCGGCGCCCGGTCCGCGTCGCGGAAGTGCCTTACACTTTCCGCAAACGCACCCGTGGCGCCAGCAAGCTGGACATTCTGGTCGGCATCGAATACCTGCAATTGCTGCTCGATAAGACCATTGGCAACCTGATCCCTCCTCGTTTTTTCATCTTCAGCATGGTGGGCGCCTTGGGATTGGTGCTTTCGATCGGCGTGCTCTACGTGCTGTTTTCCGTTCTCAAGATGCAGTTCTTTACGGCACAAGCGATCACCACCTTTGTCGCCATGACTGCCAATTTCTTCCTGAACAACAGCTTGACTTACCGCGACCGGCGTTTGCGCGGACGGCGTATGTGGATCGGTCTGGCGACATTTTATGCCGCCTGCTTCGTGGGCGCCGTCGTCAACGTCCGGATTGCCCAGTTCACCAAGGACGCCGGAGTTCCCTGGTATCTGGCGGGGGCCTGCGGGCTCGCCGTGGGGGCCGTATGGAACTACGGCGTAACTTCGATTACAACCTGGCGCCAGGCGCGCGAGCGGCCTGCCAAGACCAGTTAGGTAGTCATGCTCTTAGAGCTTGCTGAAAAACACGAAAAGCATCATGGCCACGGATGAACACAGATGAACGCAGATTGAAAAGAATTGGTTTATCCGTGTTCATCTGTGTTCATCCGTGGCCCAAGAATGTCTTGCCGGACTTTTTTCAGCAGCCTCTTTTAGCCAGCCCGACTAACTAGCGAACCTCGAAAGACCCGAAAGTCAGTCCTAAGTCGCGTAGGTCGCCGGCAGCGCGGAAAGTACGGTCCAATTCAACCGAGATCTCTATCCTGGCTTTTCCCACGAGTTGGGATGGCAACGAAAAAGCGGTGTCAAAGTTGGCATCGCCTTCGGTGAGCCGGAGCTGTCCAATCTCTTCACCCTCGACCAGTATCCTGGCTATCAGGAGGCCCGCTGCGACTTGCGGAGCAGGGCAGTAACCGGCGAGATGTAACTGCTCGTTCTGCGACGCGGGACCGGCTAAGACCACTCCCGCTTTCTTCCCCATCCAACGATGGCCGCCCTCGGGCTCGAACCACGCCCCGCGCAGGTAGTCCGCGGCAAGAGCATTCGCCACATCCACGCGGCGTGGCCACAGAAGCGGCGCAGCTTCCGCGCGTGCCTCGAAAAGGGCAGTGACGTTCTGAAGCGCCGGGCCGCCGGCGGAAAGCACGATCACCTGGTGTTCCAGCAGGCCGCGTTGAAAATCCGCCGGATCGGGGAAAAGGCTGGAGAGATCCTGATTTTCCATAACGCTATTCGCCGTCAGCGCCGCACGCTGGCCGGGGTCCGCGTAGACATTCGAAACGCCGAAGGCTTGAAAAGCGCCGTCCCAGAAGGCGCCGTCGAAGATCACTTCATCGACGCCGGTGATGACGAGAATCTTGCTCGGCGCTTTCTGGCGCACAGACACCGCGCCCAAGACCACGTCTTCCACTCGCTGGCTGCGAAGATACCACCACTTACATGCCCAAGCTGTATAGGGCGCCTGAACGAAAAGGTATAACCCTAGCAACAATCCCGCAATCAGCCTGGTCCACCAGCCGGCGCGGACCGCCGAATCGGCCGCGAACGCGCCTACTAATGCGAGTCCCATCGACGGGAGAGCCAGGTAGTAATACGACACATGTTCTTTGAGCGGCAACACAGGGAGCAGTAACACGAGGAAGCAAAACAACCCAAACGCCGGCGCCAGATTTCTGCGCAGGGCCGCATATGCTACGTAGATCAAGATAGCCGCCGTGAGAGCGATCACCGTGACCGTCGCCACTAATACAAAACGCGGACGCCAGCCCTGCCAGTCGAGCCAGTCCCGTGGCACCAGCGCCCACTTCCAGTAAGTTACCAGCGTGCGCGGGAGGGACGAATCGAAATGCACGGAGTATGTTCCCTGGTGTTGTTTCGGCACAAACCGGGAATGCAGGACCCAGAATAGGATCGACGCACCGAACAACGGGAGGGTGCCGAAGAAACGCCTGCGCGCCCGCACCAGCGTATAAGCCGCCGCGATTGCCGGATAGACGATCATGCTTTCCATCACGCCAAAACCAACCAGAAACACGATCCAGTGCAACCAGTAATCGGAGCGTTTGCCGGTGTCCAGGTAGCGGGCCAGAAAGTGGAGTGCGAGCAAGATCGCGAATCCGCACAGGATGTGCATATAGGCCGAACTCCAGGCCATGGGGAACGCCAGCGCGCCGTTCGCCGTCCAGAGAATGGGGGCCAGGAATCCGGCGATGCGGGAATTCGACATGCGGCGGGCCAACGACGAAATCAGCGCGAGATTTGCGACCTCGGTCAGGAAGACGACGAGACGGGCGGGAAAGGCATCGGTTCCGAACGCACTGCCGGCAACCAGCAGGAACAAGCGCTCGCTCAGCGGCCGGAAGGTGCCATGAACCGAGGGCACAAAGACAGCCCGCAGAAAATCGTGCCAGTTCTCGATTCGCAAGCGTTGGCCGAGCCAGACAAAGTCGTCCTGCTGATACCAGGCGCGAAGGCCCCAGTAATAGACGGCCAGACAGAAAACCGGAGGGACCAGCCAGTATGCGAGGGTCAGCCACATTTCGCGGCGGGAATGGTCGGTTTGGGAAGGGCTCATCTGGAGTTGGCTGGCGGGGGCGCTCCACCAGCGCCGACATCATAGCATGATTGAGCCGTATTACACTTCACGCAGGCCCGGTGGCGGTGCGCGACGCAGAAATGGTGGCTTGTTGTATTCCGAGGAAATCCGCCTGAGTGTGAGCGGTATAGGTACGAAGGCTGGCGGCGCCAGCCCGGAGGGCGAAGGATAGTAGCCCATGGCGCAAGCCATGTGGAATCAGGTTGCTGCCTGACAGCCCCGGAACGGGGCGGAAGACTGTTGACGAGAGCCTCTTCCGCCCCGTTCCGGGGCTGGTCCTCACTGTCGACCTATCCCGACGGCTCGCGCCGTGGGCTATTTTCTTTCACTCCTGCGGAGCTTGAGGGCGTGTTTGTCGCTGGAATGAGTGCCACTTCTATGTCGGCGGCCCGGCAATTCGTGGAACTTTAGTGCCGCAATATGAAAGAATTAAGTGAGGGCAGATGAAGCCGCCGGAATCGGACCAACAGCTATTCGAGCGACTCCGCGCCGGCCAGGAGCAGGCATTTGTGGCTCTCTACCATCGGCGGCAGCCGGCCCTCTACCGTTTCGCACTGCAGATGAGCGGCTCGGCTTCGGTCGCCGAGGATATCACTCAGGAAGTGTTCCTGGCCTTGTTGCGGGATGAGTGCGGCTACGACCCGGAGCGCGGAAACCTGGTGGCATACCTGTTCGGCATCGCGCGCAAGCTCTTACTCAGGCAGTTCGAGCGGCGGCGTTCCGACGTGCCGGTGGACGCCAGCGGCGAAGACGGCCGGTTTGTGGAACCGGCGGATCCTTGCGATCCGCTGGCGGACTTGGCTGCCCGCGAGCGCGTCGAGGCGTTGCGCCGGGCGGTGAGCAGTCTGCCCCGCCGCTACCGCGAGGTGGTGGTGCTGTGCGATCTGGAGGAAGTGGATTACGCCGAGGCTGCGGCGGCGTTGGGTTGCCCCATCGGCACGGTCCGCTCGCGCCTCCACCGCGCGCGGATGATGTTGGCCGGGAAACTGCGGGACGAGCGCCGTGGCGCTACGATTCCGGCGTGGAAAGCGGCGAGGTGTGCGATATGAACTGCGAAGAGTATTGGAATGAGGTGGCCGGGCCGGAGCCCGAAGGAAGTTTCGACGCCCATCTGGCCGCGTGCCCCGTTTGCGCCGCGCGGTGGGAGACCGGGCGCCCCGTGGCGGCAGGTCTCCGCCTGCTGGCCGAGGAGATGAAGAAAGTGTCGGCGCCGCCGCGGGTGGAGGCGCAGTTGGTGCGCGCTTATCGGGAACGGTACCGCCTGCGCGTGCCGCCCGTGGGCGAGGTTCGCCGTTGGTGGGCCGCCGCGGCCGCGGTGTTGCTGGTTGCCGGCGCACTTTGGACCGGTGTGCGCCAGCCGCCGCCTCCGCTGGTCGCCGCCAACACCGGTTTGGCTGCCGTCGCCGGCAGCGAAGAAGAAGAGGCCGCATTCATACCCCTGCCGAATGCCGCGGGCTCGCCGCAAGATGAGGATGTCGACCTGGTGCGAGTGGAGTTGCCGCGCTCGGCCGTGACCGCGCTGGGTATGCCGGCGAGCGACGATGGCGACGCGGAAAGCGTGGAAGCCGAGGTCCTGGTGGGCCCGGATGGCATGGCGCGCGCCGTCCGGTTCCTGAATTGACCGGCCCGTGTTGCGGGAGCAAACGATGAAGATTTCCAGCAGTTTCGCCTTCCTCTTGGCAGCGGCCGCCCTCGCCTGGGCGCAGAATCCGGCTTCCGGTGGACGTGGCCGCTTCGGCGGCGGCCCTCGTTTCCTGGACGCCGAGGCCGGCGTGCCGCGCCAGGTGGTCAAGGGCGCTCCGTTTTCGGGAGACCTGGTTACCGAAAGCACGGAGATCCTGGCGGATGGCAACCGCATTCGTCAGACCAGCACCGCGCACATGGTTCGCGACAGCGAAGGCCGAACCCGCCGCGAGGAAACGCTGGCGGGTTTGGGCGTGCTGGCCACGGGCGGAGAAGCGCAGCAGGTGGTCTTCATCCATGACCCCGTGGCAGGCGCAAGCTACGCCCTGGATCCCGCCCGGAAGACCGCCCGTAAGTCGGTCTGGACCGCGCCGGCGCCGGGCGCGCGTTCCTCCGTCGCCATCGCGGAGGGGCGCGAAACCCGCCCTCGCGTCAATCAGTCCGTGAACACCGAGGCGCTCGGCTCGACCACCATCGAAGGACTTGCCGTGCAGGGAACCCGCACCACCGTCAACATTGCGGCCGGCGCTATCGGCAATGAAGCACCGATTCAGGCGGTGACCGAACGCTGGTATTCAGCCGACCTGCAAATGGCGGTACTGGTCAAGCGTAGCGATCCGCGCAGCGGCGAAAGCGTCACCAGGCTGACCAATGTCATCCGCTCCGAGCCCGCGCCCTCCCTGTTCCAGGTTCCGCCCGATTTCAAGCTGAAAGAACGCACCGGGCCGCATTTCAGCGCTCCGGCCGGCGCAGCCAGACCGTAGCCCGCGCACGGCGCTAGAATCAGCCTGTACCCGGGACCGGTTGTCACCTCTTGCCGGGAAGCGCATCTCTGCAAGTGGAGGCCACATGGAAGTCACCATTCAGCATCGAGGCAATGTCAGATTCGAAGCCGCCGCGCGGGGGCACCGCGTGATTTCGGACCAACCGGCGGCGAACGGCGGCGATGACGAGGGCATGACGCCGCCAGAGTTGCTGCTCTCGGCGCTGGGCACCTGCGCCGGCTATTACGCCGCGCAGTATCTGAAGGCCCGCTCGCTTTCCGCCGATGGCCTCGAGATCCGCGTGACCGCCGACAAGGCTGTGCAGCCGGCCCGGTTGGCCCAGTTTCGCATCGAGGTCATCCTCCCGGGCCTGGATCACGCGCAGGAGGCCGGCATTCTGCGCGCCGTCAAGGCCTGCCTCATTCACCACACGCTGCTCAGCCAGCCGGCCATCGAGACCGTGTTCGGGACTGTCCAGACGGTTGGCTAGACGTGTGGGGCAGGTCCCCGGCTGTCCCCGACCTGCCAACGCCGGCCGGTGTGCCGTTGCTTTACGCGCCGGGCTTCGCCTTCCGCCGTGCCTCACGCCGCGCCGCGGCGTCACAGGAGTTCGCCATTCAAGTGCCGATGCCCAGGCGCGGCAGCACCCATCGCATCAGCACGATATACGCAGCCATCACCAGAACGATCTGCAGCCGGTCGGGCACGCTAGCTTCCTCCCTTCATTATTTCAGAAGCGGCACGGCGAGACGCGCGCTCGAAGCGTGCGATCTTACGGCAGCACGGTGAAATCCGTCCACTGGCCGGCCGCCAGGCCTTTGCCGCCGTTTCGCTCCGCCGCGGTCACTTGCAGATCGTATTCCCCGGGCGTGATGGCATCCGACAGTTTCAGTGCGCCCACCACGACCCGACCGCTGCCTGGCACCTCGAGTAGCCGCGCCGGCGCCGAGTACACTTCCTTGCCGTCGCGCAGAACGCGCACCCGCGTGGCCAGATCCACTTGCAGCCCCTTCTTGCGTCCGTTCTCGACCGCGCACAGAAACTCGACCGAGCCCCCGCGTTTGAACTCCCGCAAAGCAGCCGCGATGCCAGGCAGTTCGGACTTGTCCGTCGCTTCTCCGCCGTCCTGCAGGATGACGCTGGCCAGCGCGAATCCCCGCTTCTTCAAATCCGGAATCTGGATGAACTGCGAGGCCGAGCCGATCTTGCCCGTCTCCTGGTCCCGCACCGCAACTCGAATCTGGTACGCGCCGCGCTTCGGCACCGGCACGTCCAGTGAATACAAAGCGCCATGCCGCAGCGCTTCGCTCAACTTTCCGGGCGCCGACCTTAAGTCGAAGATGCGGCTCACCCTGGCCAGCGGCTGGTCGCTCGCGCCGGTGGCCACTGCCACCAGCAGAATCTGCGCCCAGTCGTTGCCATGATCGTCGTGCTTCCAGGTCAGGTCGGCCGCGTCGATGCGCAAGAGATTGCGGACCACCGGACCTTGCTTGGGAACTTCGGCATATAGCGCCGTCAGCCGCACGTCCACGCCCGAGGACTGGAACGGAGACAACATCGCCGCGTGCAATTGTTCAATCGGCGAAGTGAACTTCGGCAGCGTCTGCTCGTCGGTCTCACCGAAAAAACCGGATCGCGAGCGAACGTGCAACCCGGCGCGGGTCACTTTAACCTGGATGCGGTGGAACTCGTTGCTGCTGTTCTTGCCGTTCAACGTGCTGTCCGGCGGATGATACCCGAGCAGGTAGTAACCGGCCTGGTCGTCCAGCACCCGGTCGAGCCCCCAATTCAGATCGTTGCCATTGTCGTAGGCCAGCCCGCCGGTTTTGTCCGCGACGAACGCGAGATTGGATTGCAGGATGCTGTTGGCGGCATCCCTCCCGCCGCAGGCACCGGCTTCGGTCAGTGCGTTCAGGGCCGCGGTCGCCGATGCCCCGTTGTGACCCAGATCCGGCCCGTCCTGCGCATCCAGTTGCAGAGTTTCGAGACCGGTGGCGTGCATGGTGTAGATCACGGTTCCCGACCGGTTGGCCCGGTCGATCAGCCGCCGCAACTCGGCGGTGATGTTCGCGTAATCGTCCAGAGACTCGCTCTCGCCGGCAGACGCAGATCCACAGGGGCTTTCGAAAAGTTGCATTCCGTCGGAGAACAGGACGATCGATTTGCGCCCCGGCACCTCGCGCAGCGCGCCGACGATATAGTTGACTGCCCCGAGTGTGCCGACAGTGGAGATGGCGTTGCGTTCGGCGTCGTACCGCACATCGAGCGTACGGGAATCGCCGCCGCTGGGCGTGCCAGCCCCTCCAAGCTGATCCGACACCAGCCCATACCTGCCGTACGGGTCGAAGTAACTTGGGCCAAAGCGTCCGTTGAAGTTGTAGCGCAAACCGTCGATAACCGACAACAACACTCTCTTGTCGACCGTGAACTGCTGCAAGGCGCCCGAACCGGCGCCAGTCCGGCAAATCGCGACCAAGTCACCAGGCTGCACCTGCTGGTTGACGAACTTGCGCAGCGCACTGCGCACGTTTGCCATGCTCTCGAAGGAAAGGCCGAGATCGTCCACCATCAGCACGATGGTGCGCCGCACATCTTCCGGGCGAATCTGCGCCAGCCGCGCGGGCGGCAAAGCCGGCACGGCGTTGGGCAAAGGCTTGGGGCCCGCTAGCCTTTGCGCCGGCGCCGCCTTGTGTTCGGGGGCCACTCGGACATACGAAAAGTGCGTCAGCGTCTGCAACTTGCCATCCTCGAAGACCTGGAAATCTCCGGGCGTCAGGTCGGTGATCTGGTGCCCTTTGGAATCGGTCACCACCGCGTCCACTTGCACCAGCGTCGAAGTGACGGTGAAAATAGCCTCTGGCCGCGGGGTGTCCGGCACCGGTGCAGCAGGCTGCTGCCCGGAAGCGAACAACGCGCCAATCATGAAGATGCCGGCGATCGCCTTCATAGTTTCATTCTGACCGATGGCTGGTCGCAGCGCCAGACTCTTCCGAGCCATGGCCGCGCCGCGTGGTCCAGCCTTCCCGCGAGTGCGCACCATCGGACGCGAGGATAGAGAGCGTCCTCGCCTGGCCGGCTGCTATTTCCTTACGGAACACCGCAAGAAAGCCATTCGAGCGGCTGAGTGCACGGCCCCACAGAGCAGGAGGAAAATGGTCAGCCCAAGAATGCAAAGGACGGGTTGGAGTCCGTTCGCGCCGTCAATGCCGAGATGGCCCGTGAGGATACGGAACCAATGGCCCAAAACCGCGAAGAAGTCAGCCATTGACAGCTTCCCCTCCTGCTTCCGCCTGGCGCGGGTGTCTGACAGCCGCCAGTTCGGCGAGCAGTTGAGCCGCCAGGTTCAATTCGCCGATCGCGTAGAGTCTCTGGGCTCGCTCCCAGAGCTGCTGCCGGATCGCGAACGCCTGCCCGCTGTCGTCGGCTGGCCCAGGCAAAACCCGTTCGGCTGCGTACCGAGGCCGGGGTGAGCGATTTTTCATGTTCATGTGAGGGTAATCGGCGAGGGTAATCAGCGGCTGTAGAGTAGCGAAGTACTATAAATGCTAGAAAACTGACGTGCCCAGGCCGAGGCGGTAGCCCCCGACGATATGGGCGCCGTGCCTTTGCCGTCTCGGCAATAAAATCGTTTGGATTCATTCAGATAGGAGAATTTGACCGTGGTGGTACGGATGTCTCTAGCGTTCGTTGGCGGCGCGGCGAGGAAACGCAGCCGCCGCGGGGACCTGCCTACGCCGGCTTCGGAAAGAATCCAACCAAAAACAGCGGATAACTCCTTTGTTTTCGGAAGAAAACGGTAAGATTCTTACCGAAAATGCTCGTCTTGCAGGTTGGTGACCTGTTGTAGCGCCGTCGGCCTTCTGCCGCCGGTGCTTTCGTCGCGGGCCGGGGAAAACGCGCGCGCTGGCGGGCGTTGGCAGGTCGGGGACCTGCCCCACTCGGGCGTTGGCAGGTCGGGGACCTGCCTCACCACGTCGTCTATCAATGCAGCTTTGCTTTGGTGGCGGACAGGAAGCGGTTGATGAAACTGGTGTCGAAGCGGCCGGCCTGGAAATCGGGGTCCGCCAGTATCCGTTGGTGGAGCGGAATCGAGGTATGAATTCCCTCGATGACGAACATGTCGAGCGCGCGGCGCATGCGCGCTATCGCCTCGGCGCGGTCGTTGCCATAAACGATTAGCTTGGCCACTAGGGAATCGTAATAAGGTGGAATCACGCAGTCGGTGTAGGCCCAGGTGTCGACCCGCACGCCGATGCCGCCGGGGAGATGGAAGCCGGTGATGCGGCCGGGCGAGGGCGCGAAGGTCTCCGGATTTTCCGCGTTGATGCGGCACTCGATGGAATGACCCCGCAGCGTGATCGGACCGGGCAGAATCTGCGGCAGCGTCTCGCCCTGGGCGATGCGGATCTGGCTTTTGACAATGTCCACGTTGGTCACAAACTCGCTGACGGGGTGTTCCACCTGCACGCGGGCGTTCACTTCGATGAAGTACAGCTTGCCGGTTTCGTCCATCAGAAACTCGACCGTGCCCGCGTTGGTATAGCCGGCGGCCTTAATGGCCTTGCGCAGCGCCGCCGAGATTTCCGCGCGCTGAGCGTCGGTCACCACCGGCGAAGGCGATTCCTCGATCAACTTCTGGTGGCGCCGCTGAATGCTGCACTCGCGCTCGCCCAGGATCTCGACGTTGCCCTGATCGTCGGCCAGAATCTGAAACTCGATGTGGCGCGGCGCGGCGATGAACTTCTCGAGATAGACGTCGGCCGAGCTGAATGCTGCGCCGGCCTCCTGCTGCGCCTGGGCGAACAAGGCGGGCAGATCCTTGGCTTCATGGACCACCCGCATGCCGCGCCCGCCGCCGCCCGCCGAAGCTTTCAGAATCACCGGGTAGCCGATTTCCTCCGCCAGCAGCAGCGCCTCCTCCGGGCTGGCCAGCACACCCGGCGAACCAGGAAGCACGGGAACCCCCATTTCGCGCATGAAGGCGCGCGCCTGCTCCTTGACGCCCATCAGCCGGATTACGCCGGGCTGCGGGCCGATGAACCGGATGCCGGACGTCTCGCAGACTTCGGCGAACCCGGCGTTCTCGCTCAAGAAACCGTAGCCGGGATGGATGGCATCCACGTTGGTGATTTCGGCCGCGCTGATAATCGCCGACACATCCAGGTAGCTGCGCGCGCTCTTGGCGGGGCCGATGCAGATGGCCTGGTCGGCGTAGCGCACGTGGGAGCTGTAACGGTCCGCTTCCGAGTACACGGCTACCGTGTGGATACCCAGCTCCTTACACGCCTGTATGACCCGGACCGCAATTTCGCCGCGGTTGGCGATGAGTATTTTCTTAAACGGTACGGATGGCAAACAACGCCTCCCCGTACTCCACCGGCTGCCCGTTCATCACCAGCCTGCTCTCCACGATGCCCGAGGTCTCGCATTCGATCTCGTTCATCAGCTTCATGGATTCGATGATGCACAGCACTTTGCCCGGCTGCACCTTCTCGCCCAGGCGCACGAAGGGCGGCGAGCCTGGCGACGGGCATTCATAAAAGGTGCCGACGATGGGCGATTTCACCAGTGTCAGGCCGGGGTCGGCGGCTTTGTCCCGCTCTTTCGGTTCGGGCGGCGAGGCCGGAGCCGCTGGCGCAAGGGCCACCGGCTGGGCCGGCGCCGGCGCTGCGTAGGCCGGGGGCGCCAGCACGATTTCCTGCGGTGCGAACGCCGCGCGGCGGATGCGCACGCGACTGTCGCCGCGCTGCACTTCCAATTCGGCGATCCCGGTTTCCGACGCAAGCTGGATCAGCTCTCGTATTTCGTCTACAGTCATCTTTCGATAGCTTAGCATCCCCACCGGCTGCCGCATGGCGCGCGGCGGTTGGAGTGGGCGAGGCTTCCGCCCGCCCACCGACAATCTGGCGCGGCGGTTGGCAGGCGGAAGCTGCCCCACCTTACAACCGTGTTATCGTAGCAATCGCGCCGCGCGGCTGTCTGGAACTCCGCCCCCAACGGAACGCGACTAAGAGGTCGAGCGCTCTTCGGTTTTCGCGGAAACACGCGGGTAAGCTAAAGAGGCTGCTGAAAGAATCCGAAAAAAACTTCTGGGCCACGGATGAACACAGATGAACACGGATAAACCAATTCTTTTCAATCTGTGTTCACCTGTGTTCATCCGTGGCGATGATGTTCTCGGTTGTTTTTCAACAAGCTCTAAAGCGTGCCCTACCATCGGTCTATGAAAAAGGTAAGCGTGTGGATGCCGATTTATGCGTTGACCGTCCTGGTGAGCGCCTTTTTGCTGTTCCAGGTGGAACCGATGATCGGCAAGATCATTCTGCCGTGGTACGGCGGTTCGGCGGCGGTGTGGACGGCCTGTCTGGTGTTCTTCCAGGTGGCGCTGCTGGCCGGGTACCTGTACGCGCACGCGCTGATCCGTTGGGTTAAACCTCGCATGCAGGCGTGGTTGCACCTGGGGCTGCTTGCCGTAAGCGCGCTGACGCTGGCGGCGTACCCGAGCGCCAGCCTGAAGCCTTACAGTGCGGGCGACCCTACCTGGAGCATCCTGCTGCTGCTGGGGCGGACCATCGGGCTCCCATTCTTTCTGCTGGCCACCACCGGGCCGCTGGTGCAGGCGTGGTACGCGCGACGCTTCGCGGGGTCGATGCCTTACTGGCTGTATGCGCTCTCCAATGCCGGTTCCATGGCCGCGCTGCTCAGTTATCCGTTTCTGATCGAGCCGGTGTTCACCACGCACGAACAGGCGCGCATGTGGCGGTGGGGATACCTGGCGTTCGCGGCGGTGTGCGCGGCGGCGGCGCTGGGCTTGCCGGCAGTGCGGGCAGCGGCGCCGGAGGAAGGCGGAGCGTCGAAACCCAGCCGGCGGCAATATACGCTTTGGCTGACGCTGCCGGCCTGCGCGTCGGCACTGCTGCTGGCGATCACCAACCACATGTCGCAGAATGTGGCCGCGGTGCCGTTCCTCTGGATACTGCCGCTCAGCCTTTATCTGCTGAGTTTCATTTTGTGCTTCGCGGGCCACGGCTGGTACCGGCGCAACCCTTATCTGCAACTGCTGGCGGTGTCGCTTGGGTCGATGGCGTATGCGGCCGCCGCGGGAAACCTGCCCATCCTGCCGGTGCTGGTTCTGTTTTCGTTCGGGCTGTTCACCTGCGCGATGGCGTGCCATGGCGAGTTGGCCCTGTTGAAGCCGCCGCCGCGGCTGCTGACGCATTTCTACCTGACCGTTGCCGCCGGAGGAGCGCTGGGCGGCCTGGCGGTAGGTCTGCTGGCGCCGCACGCGTTCAGCGGCTACTATGAGATGCCGCTGGCGCTGGTGGTCTGCGCGGGACTGGTCCTGTTGGTGCTGAAGACGGACCCGTCGCTCGATTGGTTCCGGCGCTGGACGCAGCCGGCGCCCATCGCGGCTTTGGCGCTGACACTCGGGCTGGCTGTGTATGTCGCCATCTCGTTGCAGCAATCGATGAGCGGCGCCCGTTTGCGGGTGCGCAATTTCTACGGCGAACTGACGGTGAAAGACAGCGATCCACCGACTTCGATCATGGCCGTGCGCACGCTGACGCACGGCACCATCACGCACGGCAACCAATTCCTGAACCTGGCCAAGCGCGATCTGCCCACCACCTACTATGGCCCCGCCACGGGCGTGGGGCTGGCGATTCGCGACCGGGGGAACGGGCGGGCGGTGCGAGTTGGCGTGATTGGCCTTGGCACCGGCACGCTGGCGGCTTACGCGCGGCCGGGCGATTATTACCGGTATTACGAGATCAACCCGCTGGTGGTCGAGGTGGCGCGCAGCGAATTCACTTTTCTGGCGGACTGCCGGGGCAAACTGGCGGTGGCGATGGGGGATGCGCGATTGACCCTGGAGCGCGAGCAGCCCGAGAATTTCGACGTGCTGGCGGTGGACGCGTTTTCGGGCGACGCCATTCCAGTGCACCTGCTGACGCGCGAAGCGATGGATCTTTACTTCCGGCATTTGCGCCCGGACGGCATTCTGGCGGTGCACATTTCCAATCGTCACGTGGACCTGTTGCCGGTGGTGGCGGGCGAGGCGCGATCGAGCGGCCGGCGGGTGCGGGTGGTGGATACCGAGGATGACGACGCGACAGGAGTGTTTGCGGCCACCTGGGTGCTCGTGGTCGCGGCTCCAGGCGATTTCAGCAACGAGATTCGAGCCAACTCGAACCCCGTTTCCCGCCAGCGGAGGGTGCGCTTGTGGACGGACGATTACAGTAACCTTTTCCAAATCCTGAAATAGACGTACAATAATAGGTGCCGCGTCCGTCCCTCCCCCCATAGTTCTGGATATTGAGATTTGCAAGTAGTATGTTTCAGCACAAACGCTTTCGATAAGGTTCGCAGGAGACATCATGGACGCCGTTACTGCCGTATTCAAGAAGATCGCACTCGTTCTTTCTCTCGCCTTACTGGCCGCGATGCCGCGGCTGGCCCAGGCCGCCGCCCCGAGTTTCACGAGCCCAACCAGTAGCACGCTGGTGACGCTATCGGGCACGTCCGGTTCGGTGAACGTAACCGGCTCGGAAGATTCGAACACTCCAGCGACGCCGATCACCTTCCTGGTGTTCGTGAGTTACCAAAATGGCGACCGGCCCTGGCTTCAGGTGGGCAGCGACCCCACCGCGACCCCTGGCGGCCTCTGCAACGGCGGAGGCGGGAACAATTGGACGTACGAGACGCCTGCGGTTTTGACGATGGGAGTCAACTGTTCCGCCGCGGCGCTGAGCACGGGCCTTCACACGGCGACGGTGATGCTGACCGGGAGTGAGCCGGCGGGCGTGAGCTCGGTGACGTTCACGGTGCAGTACAACACTAACGGCGGCAGCACTCCGACGCTGGTGCCGACCCCGTCCAGTCTGACCGGCAGCAACGCTATGACCGCGGTGGCGGGCTCCTCGGTATCGACGACGGTGGATCTGCAAACCACCAGCTCCACGGCGATCGGCTTCACCACCGCCACCTCGGTGGGCTGGCTGACAGTAAAGTCGACCACCAACCAGGTAACCAACAACATACCAACGGCGCTGACCTTTACCGCCAACTCGGCGGGTCTTTCGCTAGGCGCCAATAACGCGACCGTGACGATCAGCTACGGCAGCAACCAGTCGCTGCTTATCAACGTAACGTTCAACGTGACCTCGAGCGGGGTCACCCTCTCTCCCAGCACGCTGGGCTGGTCGTACTCGAATAGCGCCCTGTCCCCCTCGAGCGCGCAAAATGTAACCCTGGGCACGCCGAACAACGACTCGTACAGCGCGGCGATCTCCTACCCAAGCGGAGCGACCGGGACCAACTGGTTACGGGTGAACAACGGCACCAGTGCGAGCGGTCTTTTCAACGGCAGCGAGTTATCGATTTCAGTGGTGAACTACACCACCCTGGCCGTCGGCACTTATAGCGGGACCGTAACGGTGACGGACACCGACAATTCTTCGAACACCGCCAGCCTCACGGTCACTTTGACGGTGTCGGGCTCGACCTCGGGCGGTTTGACGATCTCGCCCAATCCGATCAGCCTGAATTCCACCAGCAGTCCGGCGTACCAGCAGTTGGTGACGGTGACCAGCACGACTGGAGGCGCCTTTACAGCCACGTCCTCCGCCAGTTGGCTGAGCGCGGGGACGAGCGCGAACAGCATCATAGCCGGCGGATCGGCCTTTCTGACGGTGACCGCCAACACCAGCGTGAGCGGATCGGGGACCTTTACCGGCAGCATCACGGTCCAGGTGGGGTCGGTGAGCCAGCAGGTGGTGGTGAACCTGACGGCCGGCAGCGGCGCCGGCGGAACTAATTCGGGGTATGTGGCGCCGACCACGCTGAACCTGGTGGCGCAATCGGGAGGCGCCGCGGTTAAGCAGGAGCTGGTGTTTGCCGGCTCCGGGAGTTTCTCTATCGCGAATTCGCCGGTTTACAGTTCCGACGGGAACGTGGCGTGGTTGGAGTCAGGGCAGATCGGCGGAAACATGAACGTGGACGGAACGCCGGTCACCATGACCGCCAATCCCGCGATGCTGACACCCGGAACCTATACCGCGACCGTGGGGCTAGCGATCACGGCAAACGGCGTACCGGTGAACCCCTCCCCGCTGCAAGTGAATTTCGTGGTAACTTCGGGCGAAGCACTAACGGTCGTCAGCCCAGCCTCCGGCACGCTGCTTCTCAACAGCGGCGCGATATCGCAGACCGCGACAATTCAGATCGCATCGAGCGGCAGCACGGCGCTGCCGGTGGACGTGGCAACCGACCAGAACTGGCTCAGCGCATCGATCCAGGGCGGCGCCACCAATACGCCGGCCACTATCTCGGTGACGGCCAATTCGAACTCGTTGTCCAACGGTCTGTATTCGGGCAACGTCATCGTCACCGGAGGAAGCGAGCAGGCGCTCTATGTGCCGGTGGTGCTGGTGGTGTCGGGGGCGATCAATCCGAGCGGCTTGACCCTCAGCGCGACATCGATGACCTTTTCCGCGGCGGTGGGGGGCAGCGCGCCCTCTCAGTTGTTGACGGTCAGTTCCAGCCCCACGGGCACGGTGTTTTCGGCGACGGCTTCGGTGAGTTCGCCGGCTGGCGGCAACTGGCTTTCGATTTCGCCCAGCAGCGGCAACCTGACCACCAACCAGAACCTGACGGTGTCGGTGAATCCGTCCGGTTTGGCGGCGGGCAATTACTCTGGCGCGATCGGTCTGAGCGCGAACGGAACGTCGGTGACGGTGCAGGTGAACCTGGTGGTGGGCAGCACATCCGGCGGTAACGTCACGGTGAGCGCTTCCACATTGAATTTCACGGCGGTAGCCGGGGGCTCCGCGCCGGCGACGCAGGCGTTGACGGTATCGAGCGCGGCCGGGAGCGCAGGCGTGCCATTCACGGCGGCAGCCTCCAGCACCGGCAACTGGCTCTCGGTCAGCCCGGCCTCGGGGACGACCCAAACCAACCTGACCGTTTCCGTGAACCAGGCGGACCTGAGCGCCGGGAACCATAGCGGCAGTATCACGATTACGCCGACCGGCGGCAGCGCGGTGGTCGTGCAGGTAACCCTCGACGTTTTGAGCCAGCCGGAGATCACGGTAACCCCCGCATCGCTTAGCTTCAGTTTCCAGGCTGGCAGCGGCGGAACCGTGGCGCCGGGACAATTGACCGTGAGCGCGAGTGGCGGCGTATCCAGCTTCCAGGCCAGCGCCAGCAGCACGGGCAACTGGCTTTCGGTGACACCGGCATCCGGATCTACATCCACAACCACCCAACTGACCGTGCAGGTGAATCCGGCGGGACTGGCGGCCAGTACGACGCCCTATACGGGAACCATTACGATCACCGGCGTGAGCGGCACCGAGGGCTCGGCGACGGTGACGGTTTCGTTGAGCGTGACCGCCCCGCTGCCCAGTATCACGGGAGTGACGAACGCGGCCAGCTTCGCGAGCGGCGCAGTTTCACCGGGTGAGATCGTGTCCATTTTCGGGACCTCGATCGGCCCCACGAACCCAGCCACCCTGACGCTGACTTCCGCCGGCACGGTTTCGACCTCAATCGGCGGGGTAACGGTCAGCTTCAGCGGTTATCTTGCGCCTTTGACCTACGTCGGCTCAACCCAGATCAACGCGGTCGTGCCGTATGGGATCGCCGGGAACAAGGAGCCGTTCGTGGAGGTGAAGTTCGCCGGACAGACATCCAACGATTTCACTCTGACGCTGGCAACCTCCGCTCCGGGGATCTTCACGCAAAACTCCTCCGGCACCGGTCCGGGCGCCATCCTCAACGGGGATAGCTCAGGCAACACGCAGCAGAACCCGGCGGCGCCGGGGAGCACGATTCAGATCTTCATGACCGGCGAGGGGTTGACGACCCCGGCACAAGCTACCGGGGCAGTGACTCCGGTGAACCTGACCGGCTCCGGTCCGATTACGCCGGCGCCGCAACTCCCGGTTATGGTGATGATCGGAGGCCAGCCCGCACAGTTGACCTTCGCCGGCGAAGCGCCGTACACCGTGGCCGGTGTATTGCAGGTGGATGCCGTGATTCCGCCGACGACCGGCGCCGGCGCGATTCCGATCACCGTGCAAGTCGGCAAGCAGATCAGCCAGACGGGCGTGACCGTGTGGGTGAAGTAGCGAATTAACGACCGTTCCTTTTTGAGCGGCGGCGTCTTCGTGCCCATGCGGAGCCGCCGCCGCAAACTTACCCTTGTGCGATCGCCCGTCGAGGCATGGAATGAGGCATAATGGCTTCATTGAGGAGGGCAGTTCCATGGCAAGCGCAAGTTCAGTGAAACCCAAAGTCAATCCGATTCCGGATGGCTATCACAGCGTAACTCCGTATTTAACGGTGGCCGACGCCGACAGGCTCATGCGGTTCGTGAAGGACGCTTTTGGCGCCCAAGAAGTGTTTGTGCACCGCGGACCCGATGGCGCCATCTCCCATGGGGAAGCCAAGATCGGCGACTCGATCGTAATGATGGGGCGGCCTCGGGGGGATGCGAAACTAATGCCGGCCATGATCTACCTGTATGTGCCGGACACGGACCTGGTGTACCGCACGGCGATGAGCGCGGGCGGCAAGAGCCTGCGCGAGCCGGTCAACGAGTTCTATGGCGATCGCTGCGCCGGTGTGGAAGACCCCTGCGGCAACCAGTGGTACATGGCCACACACATCGAAGACGTCTCGCCCGACGAGCTGCAACGCAGGTTGGCGGCGATGGCGCAGAAGAGCTAGAACACCGCCCTATTCGCGTTTCCGGTAAGCCCGAGCCATGACATAATCCTGATATGGAAATCACCTGGCTGGGGCACGGCACGTTTCAGTTTCGTCTAGATTCGGGGCAAGTGATCCTGATGGACCCGTGGACGGACGGTAACCCCGCGTACCCGAAGGGGCACCGCATCGAGCGCGTGGATACCATCGCGATCACTCACGGCCACTTCGATCATATTCACGACGCCATCCCGCTCGCCGCGCGATTTGAGCCGGAGATCATCGGCATCTATGAGACCTGCGCCTGGCTGGAGCGCAAAGGGGTCAAGCACACGCGCGGCATGAACAAGGGCGGAAGCCAGCAATCGAGCGGCGTCAAGTTCACCATGACGCACGCGGTGCATAGCTGCGGCATCCTGGACGAAGGCGAAATCGTTTACGGCGGCGAGGCGGCCGGCTACGTGTTGAGATTCGCCGATGGCCGCGCCTTGTACTTCGCCGGCGATACGAACGTGTTCAGCGACATGCAACTCATCGAGCAGCTCTACCATCCGCAACTGGCGATTCTGCCGATCGGCGACCTGTTCACCATGAGTCCGCACGAAGCCGCGCTCGCGTGCCGGCTGCTGCGAAGCCCCAAAGTGATCCCGATGCACTTCGGCACTTTCCCGGCGCTCACCGGAAGGCCGGAGGAACTGGCGAAGCTGGTCACCGGCAGTGGCACCGCCGTTTGGCCGCTAGAGCCGGGCAAGCCGGCGGAATGGTGATGAGGGCGCGCGGCGGCGCCTGTCCCCGAATGGTCGAACAGAACAATCGCATCTCGTCGCCGCTCATTCTAGAGCAATCGTAATCGCCCCGGCGACGATCAGTAGTCCACCAATCCCTTTCCCCAGCGTCAGCCGCTCTCCCAAAAACAAGGCGGCGAACACGATTACGAGCGCCACACTCAGTTTGTCAATCGGCGCAACTCGTGACGCTGGACCGACCTGAAGAGCGTGAAAATAGCAGAGCCAGGACAAGCCGGTGGCGAGGCCGGAAAGAACCAGGAAGATCACCGACTTGCTCGACAATGCCTGAAATCCCACTGGTGGCCGGGTGGCGAAGGCGAGAAACCATGTAAACACCACGACAACGGAAGTCCTGACCGCCGTAGCGAGATTCGCATCAATCCCGGCAACACCGATCTTCGCCAGGATTGCGGTGGCGGCGGCGAACAAAGCAGAAAGAAGGGACCACGTGAGCCATGTCATGAGGATCAACGTACCACGCACAACTTACGCCGAACCATCGCCCAGCGCACGTCACCGGCTCAGATTCGCTCGACAGCCCCGAGTTGGACTCCTGGGATAGTCGAACCACGCCAGTAGTGCCAATCTGCGAACTACCGATACACGAACACCAGGAGCACTTTCCGCTTCGCGTCCGACACGACCCGCTTCGCTAATCCGCCTTCGCCGCCCAGTGCAGGCCGATGCCTCCCAGCAGAAAGCCGCGCGCATTCACTCGGCTGTAGCCGCTGCGCCCGAGCAATTGCGAGAAATCGCCGATCGAAACGAACGACCGCAGCGAATCCGGAATATAGGTGTAGATGCGCGGCCGCCCGTGCATCAGTAACCCAAACAGGAAGCCCTGCATATAAAGGCAGGCCAGGAACAAGCGGCGGAGAACGCCGTTGGCGGGCAGGAAAAAGTCGAGGCTTATCATCACGCCGCCGGGCCGTGTGACGCGCTCGAACTCGCGAACGGCGGTCGCCAGACATGGAAAATTGCGCAATCCGTAACCGATGAAGACGCAGTCGAAGGCTGCGTCAGGGAACGGAAGCTGGCACGCGTCGCCGCAAACCGCGCGCTCAACTCCGCGCACCCGCGCCATCCGCAACATGCCCTCGGTCAGATCCACCGCGATCGGCCGCGCGCCGGGATACTGCGTCGCCACCAGCAGCGAAAAATCGCCCGTTCCGGAAGCCAGATCGAGCACCAGCGGGCGCTCTGGCAACTGCGCCAGTTTCAAGGCGGAACGCTTCCATCCGCGGTCCATGCCGTAGGAAAACACGCGCGTGAAGAAATCGTAGCGCGGCGCGATGGTGCCGAACATGGCGCGCATCAGGCGGGTATCTTGTCTTTCAGCCGGTATTTGCATGGGCAAACGAATTGTACCAAACCGCATGGTGAGCGGGCCGCTGCGGTTATTTCCTGGGCTGCGCGGGGCGCATTTCAATCCGGCTGACCATGGTGCGCGCGGGCATGCGCAGCACCATCGCCACCGCCTCGGCCACATCCTCCGGCGCGATCATCCAACTGGTATCGCCACTGCGGCCGGAGGGGCCGCCGGAAAACTCCGTGTCGACGCTGCCGGGCATGATGGAGGCCACGCGAACATTGTCATAGCGGTGATCGAGCATGAGAGCTTCGCTGAACCCGTTGAGGCCGAACTTGCTGGCGTTGTAGCCGGCGCCGCCGCTGAACGGGTTCTTTCCGGCGAGGCTCGAGATGTTGACGATGAAGCCGCCGCCGCGCTTGCGGAACCGCGCCAGCGCCTCGCGCGAGCAATAGAAGGGGCCGTTCAGGTTGAGCTCGATGTTGGCGCGCCATTGTTCCGGCGTCAGGTCCGCGACCTTACCGAACACGCCTTTGCCTGCGTTGTTCACCAGAATATCCAGGCCGCCGAACTCGCGGTCCACCGCCGCGAAGAAGTCGCTTACCTGATCGGGCTGGGTGACGTCGGCGGCGAAGCCGATCACCCTGCCCAACGGCCGCAGTCCGCCCAGCGCTGCTTCGACCGATTGGTTGCTGCGTCCGCAAATGGCCACCGCCGTGCCTTCTCGAAGCAACCGCTCCGCGATGGCGCGCCCGATGCCGCGCGTCCCGCCCGTAATCACTGCCAGCCTCCCGGAGAGAGATTCCATATGCGAGATTCTATCCCGGATTTGCCCCGAAAATGAGGTAGGGGAATGACGCGGAAGCCGGTGGGGCAGGTGCTTTCGCCTGCCAACCATATGTTCCGCTTGCGAAAGCGCGAGCTCACCCTTGGCGGCGCAGCGTGGTTGGCAGGCGAAAGCGCCTGCCCCACTAGCCCCGATTTGTGCGCACGGTGAGCCGTCCCGCGCTACAGTGGTTTGGATGACAATGGCAGCCGAAACTCCCGATGCGGAACTGGTTCGCGGCGCACAGGGTGGAGACCGCGACGCCACCGAACTGCTCCTCATCCGCCATCAACCTTGGATCTTCAACCTCGCCGTTCGCATGCTGCTGCGCCGCGCCGACGCGGAGGATGCCACGCAGGAAGTGCTGCTCAAAGCCTACAAGGCGCTGCCCGAATTCCGCGGCGAGAGCGGGTTTCGAACCTGGCTGTATCGCATCGCCGTCAATCACATTCTGAACATCAAGAAGGCTGCCGTGTCCGTGTGCTCGTTCGACGATGCGGCCCGCGGTCTGGAGCGAGTTCCCGACCTGGATCCTCCGGACCCGCGCACCGTTCCCGTCCCGGTGGAGATCCTCCTGGAAGAGGCGAAGATTGGTTGCACCATGGGAACCCTGCTCTGCCTCGACGGCCGGCAGCGGCTGGTGTTCATCCTCGGCGAGATCTTCGGCGTCAGCGACCAGGTGGGCGCGGAGATCGTGGATGTGAGCCGCGAGAACTTCCGCCAGATCCTGTCGCGCGCCCGGCGCGAGTTGTACGAGTACCTGCGCGGCAATTGCAGTCTGGTGAATCCCGGCGCGCGCTGCCAGTGCGCGAAGAAGACCCGTGCCTTTATTCAGGGCGGTTTCGTCGACCCGCAGAAGCTGCAATTCACGTCGCAATACCAGCGTAAGGTTCGGGAAGTCGCCGGCGACAGGGCTGACGAGTTGGCGGACGCGTACGGGAAAGTGGCCGCGCAAGTCTATCGGAACCATCCCTTCTACGAACCGGCCGAGCAGGTGGCGACGCTGAGACAGGCTCTGCGGACGGTTTCGCTGGCGCCGCCGGTCTAATTAGTCGTGCAACTGTCACAGCGCCGCTCGGGGATTGTCCAATCTGGTAGAGGTAAATGAAATGAAGAAGGCAATTATGGCTTGCGCGGCGGCGTCCGCACTGTGCGGATTGCTGGCGGCTGCCGATTCGAGTGAGTCGGTCACGCCAGAGATCCTCGCTTTGGAGCGCAGAGCATTGGATGGCTGGCAGGTGGGGAATCCAGACCCGCTGCTGGCGATTTCGGACCCCGACATCACTTACTTTCATGCCGTGACTGACAAGCGTCTCGACGGCCTGCCGGCGGTGAAAGCGCTCTTCGAGGGCTACCGTGGCCGGCCCTTGTTCGACGGTTATGAAATGGCCGAGCCAAGAGTGCAGGTGAGCGGCGACACCGCGGTATTGACCTATACCCTGGTAAGGCATATCGGGACCGTGACCGATCGCTGGTATGCAACCCAGGTGTACCAGAGAAAGAAAGAGGGCTGGCGCATCATCCATTCGCACTGGTCCGTGACCAAGACTGCGGAACCGTAGACACGCGGAGAGACGCACATGCTTCCAAACGCTTTCATCGGTAAGCGAAAGGCGCCGACGGCAGGCGATCTCGCCGCGGCGCTGGGCCCTGCGAAGGTCGATTGGGATCGACTGCTGGCTCGGCTGGCAGCCGAACTGAACCTAGTGGCCGAGGAGTGGAATTCCTCCGGCGCCAAATACGGATGGGCGCTGCGGTTGAAAATGAAGAAGCGGAACATCTTGTATCTCGGGCCGTGCGGCGGCAGCTTCAGGGCGACTTTCGTTCTCGGCGACCGTGCGGTGGAAGTTGCGCGCCACGGCACGCTTCCCCGAAAAGTCGTCAAGCTGGTCGAGGAGGGCAAGCGGTATCCGGAGGGAACCGCGGTCCGTATCGAAGCGGTCGGGGCCAAAGACATCGCCGCCATCGTAAAGCTGGCCGGCATCAAGCTCCAGTACTGAACGTGGCCGGGCGAACCGCCGGGTTTCCTATTCCGAGAGCGCCCGCGCGGCACGAAGCGCGGCGACGGATTCCTTGGCCTTTTCGAGCAACAGGCCGTGCTCGGCGCTTGCGCCGACGAAGCGCATGCCGCGCTCGGCCCAGGCTTTCGCCATGGCAACACTGCGCGTCTGAATGCCGGGCGTCACGCCATGGCGCCTACACTTTTCGATCAAGCCTTCCACCGTGGAGATCAGCAGCGGGTGCTCGAATTCGCCCGGCACTCCGAGCGCGATCGAAAGATCCGCCGGTCCCACCATAATCACGTCCAATCCGGGGAGCGCCAGCAGTTCGTCGGCATTCTCGATCGCCGCGACCGTTTCGAACTGCACCACCGCCAGCGTGTTGCGGTTCTGGTGTTCGATGACCTCCGCGAATGTGTGGGCTTCGTAGCCGGTCATGGTGGGATTGACGCCGTAGCCGCGTTTGCCCAGCGGCGGAAAGCGCAGCCAGCTCAGCGCCTCGGCCAGCACGTGCTTGTCTTCCACGCGCGGCAGAATGATGCCCTGCGCACCCGCATCGAGCAGCCGCGCCACCAGCGAATACAGCAACTCTCCCACGCGCACGATCGGGGTGATGCCGGCCTCGAGCGACGCCCGGATCATATCCTGCACGGTTTCCAGATCGAATGCGCCGTGTTCCATGTCGATGAACACGTAGTCGAAGCCGGCGGCGGCAAAGGTGCGCGGAATCTCCGCCGACCGGTACACCTGTAACCCGCACCCATAAACCGTTTCGCCTCGCGCCAGCCGTTCCCTGGTTTGGTTGATCCTCATCCGCCCGCTCCTTCATTCCGAACCCGCAGAACCATGCTAGCCCGAATTGCGGCTGATCGACGGTTAACATTCGATCACCTTCGCTTTTTTTGGGGGGCTCTATAAAGGATTCCCGGTCGCCCTCCGATTAGTTTGCTGTGCGGACAGTACGCAGTCTTTGGATTCCGCGGAGGATAAGCGAATGCAAGATGAGGACGTGATTCGTGAGTTCTTAGTCGAGAGTCATGAAAGCCTCTCGCGCCTGGATCAGGAGCTAGTCGAACTTGAGAAGCACCCTAAGGACGCGGAACTGCTGGCCAGCATCTTCCGGACCATTCACACCATCAAGGGCACCTGCGGCTTCCTCGCGTTTTCGACTCTGGAGAGGATCACCCACCAGGCCGAGGGCTTGCTGAGCCAGTTGCGCGATGGCCGGCGGGAACTCAGTCCATCCTTGGTGTCCCTCATCCTGGACACGGTTGACGCTACCCGCAAGGTGCTCGCTTCCATCGAAGCCTGCGGGGAAGAGGGTCCGGACGGATTTGAAGACCTGACCGACCGTTTGCGCGCGGCGGCGCGGTCGACGAGCGGCGTCCAGGACCAGCCGGATCCCGCCTTGACACCTGTTTCCACCGCGGAACATCTGGAGGGGAACGGCGTCCCCGAGCATGCTGAAGACAAGCAGCGCGAAGGCGAAGCCGCGAAATCCTCCGCAGTTGCGGATGCGAACATTCGGGTCGGTGTAGGGCTGCTGGACAAGCTCATGGATCTGGTGGGGGAACTGGTGCTGACCCGCAATCAGATTCTCCAGTTCAATACCGAGCGGGAGGATGCCGCGCTCAACGTGACCTCGCAGCGGCTCAACTTG